>Ga0111538_10000632_pt1 | contig 47755 bp, 38 predicted proteins | sample SoiMethybrSBSTD1_FD_79669 | JGI IMG/M metagenome (GOLD analysis project Ga0111538, IMG submission 79669) | Bulk soil microbial communities from a Populus tree surrounding site in Tennessee, USA - Soil MetaG P. TD hybrid SBSTD1 (version 2)... | ecosystem: Environmental > Terrestrial > Soil >... | reverse complement strand
TCACCGACGCGGTGACGATGTCGCCGAGGCGCGCGTAGCGGCCGGTGGACCCGCCGATCGGATTGATCACCGAGATCTTCCGGGCGCCGGAGTTGTCGGCCACGTCGAGAATCGATCGCATCTGGATCATGGCTGTCTCCTAGACTGCTGCGGCTTTGGCCACGACCTGCGTCACAACCCACCGCTTGCGGCGCGAAAGGGGCCGCGATTCGGCGATCGACACGGTGTCGCCGATCTTGGCTTCGTTCTTCTCGTCGTGCGCGACGAACTTGGACGTCTTGCGCTGCGTCTTGCCGTAGACGTCGTGACGCACCTTGCGCTCGACGGCGACGACGACGGTCTTGTCCATCTTGTCGCTGACGACCGTGCCGGTGACCTGTGCTTTGACGCTCATTTCGCTCCTACCGTCTTCTCCCGCAGGATCGTCTTGATCCGGGCGAGGTCGCGCCGCACACCGCGGACCTTGGCTGGCGCTTCGAGCTGTCCCATCGACTTCTGGATTCGCAGCCGGAACAGCTGGTCGTCGAGATCCTTTTCACGCAAGCGCAGCTCGTCGACGCTCAGCTCGCGGACTTCTCCGGCCTTCATGATGCTCACTCTCCTGGCGCGTCCGAGGACGCGCGATCCTTCATGACCTCGTTTCTACGAGGCTTTCTCCTGCGCAAACCGCGTCGCGAACTTGGTCTTGATCGGCAGCTTGGCCGCGGCCAGCTGCATCGCGCGTCGCGCTTCGACCTCGGTCACGCCTTCCATCTCGAACATGATCTTGCCGGGGCGGACGACGCACACCCACTGCTCGGGCGCGCCCTTGCCCTTACCCATACGGGTTTCCTGCGGCTTCTTCGTGATCGGCTTGTCGGGGAACACGCGGACCCAGATCTTGCCGCCGCGCTTGATGAAGCGCGTCATCGCCACGCGGGCCGCTTCGATCTGGCGATCAGTGATCCACGCCGGCTCCATGGCCTTCAGGCCGTAGTCGCCGAACGACACATCCGATCCACGCCAGGCTTTTCCAGTCATGCGACCGCGCTGCTGCTTGCGGTACTTGACCTTCTTCGGCATCAACATGATTCGTTACCTTCTGTCACCGGCCGGCGCCCGACGAGGCGCCCGATCCCGATATTCCTCGTCACGACCGACACGCGGCACGAGGCGCTCACCCTTGTAGAGCCACACCTTCACGCCGATCTGTCCGTAGGTCGTATTCGCTTCCGCGAAGCCGTAATCGATGTCGGCGCGCAGCGTCTGCAGCGGCAGCTGCCCGTGCAGGTACCACTCGGAGCGCGCGATCTCCGCGCCGTTCAAGCGGCCCGACACACGCACCTTGATCCCGCGCGCGCCGAACCGAAGCGCCGATTCAACCGCCTTGCGCATCGCGCGGCGGAACGCGACCCGTTTCTCGAGCTGCATCGCCACGGACTCGCCGATGAGCTGCGCATCGAGCTCGGGCTTCTGGATTTCCTGAATGTTGATGAACACTTCGCGGTTCGTCTTCTTCTGGATCTCCTGCTTCAGCTTGTCGACCTCGGTGCCTTTGCGGCCGATGATGATCCCGGGACGCGAGGTGTGGATATCGATCTTCAGCTTGTTCGCGGCGCGCTCGATTTCAATCTTCGACACACCGGCATGCGCGAATCGCGTCTTCAGCGTGTCGCGCAGCTTCAAGTCCTCGTGGAGCAGCTTCGAATAGTCCTTGTCGGCGAACCATCGCGACCGCCACGTCTTGTTGAATCCGAGCCGGAATCCGTGCGGATGTACTTTCTGACCCATAAGTCTCCGTTCGCTCTCAGCCTCAGGCCTTCGCCTTTTTCGCGCGGCCGCTCTTCGCCGCGGCCTTCTTCTTCGCCCCACCGGTCTTCGACCCGGTCTTTGCTCGTCCCTTCGCCGCCGCCTTCGGCTTCGGCTTCGCCCCACGCGGACGTTTCGGCGTGCTGGCGCTCGCGCGCGTCGCCTCGGCAGGCGCCGCCGCGCCTGTCTGTGCGGCAGGCGCCGGCGCTGTCTCGATGTGCAGCGGTCGCTCGGCGACCTGGACCGTGAGATGCGCGGTCCGTTTCAACACGCGGAAGGCACGGCCCATCGGAGCCGGACGAATGCGCTTCTGCGAGGGTCCCTGGTTGGCATAGCACGCGTTCACGTAGAGGCGTTCGACGTCGCCGCCGAATCCGTCCTTCTGCGAGGCGTTCGCGATGGCGGAGCGCAGCACTTTCTCGATATCGCGCGCGACGCCTTTACGCGCGAATCGCAGCGTCGCCAGCGCCGCGTTCACGTCACGCCCGCGAATCAGGTTCAGCACGAGGCCGGCCTTCTGCGCGGACGTCCGCACGTACTTCGCTGTTGCGTGGGCCTGCACTGCCATTAGCTACCTGCCTTCGGCGCACCGCCGCCGGCACCGGCACCAGCCGGCGCGCCTGCTGCCGCTACCGCCGCCGCCTTGTCGCTCTTGGTGGTGTGCCCCTTGAACTGGCGCGTCGGCGCAAACTCACCGAGCTTGTGCCCGACCATGTTTTCCGTCACATAAACCGGAATGAACTTGCGCCCGTTGTGCACGGCAATCGTGTGGCCCACCATCTCGGGGATGACCGTCGAGCGGCGCGACCACGTCTTGATGACCTTCTTCTCCCCGCCGCGGTTCATCACTTCCACTTTCTCGAGAAGTGGCACGTCGACGAAGGGACCTTTTTTCAGTGATCTGGACATAGCTACTTCGGCCTTCTCTGAACAATGAACCGATCGGTTGCCTTGCGGTTCCTCGTCTTGTATCCCTTGGTCGGCTGTCCCCACGGCGACACCGGGTGACGGCCGCCCGACGTCTTGCCTTCGCCGCCGCCAAGCGGATGGTCGACCGGGTTCATGGCGACGCCGCGCACGTGCGGCCGCTTGCCAAGCCAGCGGCTCCGGCCCGCCTTGCCGACCGAGACGTTCTCGTGATCGACGTTGCCGACCTGCCCGATCGTGGCAAGGCACTCGATGTTGATCTTCCGGATTTCACCCGACGGCATCTTGACCGAGGCGTAATCCCCTTCCTTCGCGACGAGCTGAACCGATGAGCCCGCGCTGCGAGCAATCTGCCCGCCCTTGCCCGGCTTCAACTCGACGTTGTGAATCTGGGTGCCGAGCGGAATGTTCTTGAGCGGAAGCGCATTGCCCGGAAGGATGTCGACGTTGTCGCCCGAGACGATCGTGTCGCCGACCTTCACGCCCGCCGGCTGAAGGATGTACCGCTTCTCGCCATCGGCATAGGTCACGAGCGCGATGCGCGAAGAACGATTCGGGTCGTACTCGATGGTCGAAACCGTCGCCGGAATTCCGCGCTTGTCGCGCTTGAAGTCGATGATCCGGTAATTGCGCTTGTGCCCGCCGCCGCGCCACCACGAGGTCAATTCGCCGTGGTTGTTGCGGCCGCCAGACTTGCGCAGCGGTTCGACGAGCGGCTTGTACGGCTCCGACGTGGTGACCTCGTCGAATACCTGCACCGTCTGAAACCGGCGACCCGGCGACGTCGGATTGTATTTTCTGATCGGCATCTTCGATGATCCTTGCTTACGCTCCCTCGAGGAACTCCGGAATCTTTTCCCCCTCGCGGAGCTTCACATACGCCTTCTTCCAGTCGGAGCGCTGCCCGACGAATCGGCCCTGGCGCTTCATCTTGCCGTGCGAGATCGCCGTCCGCACCGCTTCGACCTTCGATCCCAGCAGCTTCTCGACGGCGCGCTTGATGTCGACCTTCGTCGCCGCCGGCGCGACCTCGAACACCAGCGTCCGGTTGCCCTCGCGGATGATCGTCGTCTTCTCGGTCACCAGCGGCCGTCTAATCACATCAGTCAGTTTCATGACGGTTCCCTACGCCAAGCTCTCTTGCAGCTTTTCTAACGCTTCGCGCGTCGCAATCACGTGCGCGGTGTCGATGATGTCGCGTGCGGTGACGCGCGCGGCGGCGACCAGGTGCACACCGTCGATGTTGCGCGCCGACAGCGTGAACTTCTCATCCGGCTTCACATCGATGACGAGGGCCTTGCCCGACACACCCCAACGCTTGAGCATTTCCGCCGTGCCCTTGGTCTTGCCATCCGCCGTCTCGAGCTTGTCGACGACGATCACGGCGCCGTCGGAGAGCTTCTGCGAGAGCGCCGCCCGAACCGCGCCGACCCGAACTTTTTTCGGCAACGAGAATTCGTAGCTGCGGGGCTGCGGTCCGAACACGGTGCCGCCCTTGCGCCAGAGAGGAGTCCGGCTCGAACCGACCTGCGGCCGTCCGGTGCCCTTCTGCTTGTACGGCTTCTTGCCGCCGCCGCTCACCAGCGCACGATTCTTCGTCGCGTGCGTGCCGCGCCGCTCTGACGCGTTCTCCTGGACCACCGAGGCCCAGATCAGATCCGCCTTGACGCGGCCGCCGAACACGTCGTCGTTGAGATCGATCGTATCGACGGTTTTACCTTCAGAGTTCTGGATGTTGAGTTTCATTTCTTCCCTTTAGCCGCCTTGCTCGGTTTCTCCACCTGCGGCACCGCAATCTTCTTCGCCGCGATCGCCTTGCGGATCACCAGGTAACCGCCTGGCGCGCCGGGCACCGCTCCGTGCAGCACGAGCAGGTTGTTTTCGCCGTCGACCTGGACGACCTTCAGGTTCCGCACGGTGACGCGGTCACCGCCCATCCGGCCACCCGCGCGCATACCCTTCACGACGCGCGACGGATACGACGATGCGCCAATCGATCCGGGCGCGCGGTGGAACATCGAGCCGTGGGTGGCGGCGCCGCCGCGGAAGTGGTGACGTCGCACGACGCCCTGAAACCCTTTGCCGCGGCTGATCCCGATCACGTCGACGCGGTCACCGTTGTTGAACACCCCGGCGACAAGCACTTGATCGCCAGCCTTCAACGGCTCAGCGCCGGTGGCGAGCTTGACCTCGCGGCGCACACGCGTTGGCGGCACGCCGGCTTTCTTGAAATGACCTGCGATCGGCTTGCGCACGCGCGCCGGCTTCTCTTCGACCAGCCCGAGCTGCACCGCTTCGTAGCCATCCGTCGTCGGCGCCTTCGCCTGCACGACGATGCACGGGCCCGCCTTGATCACCGTCGCCGGCGACACCGTGCCGTCCTGCGCGAAGACCTGGGTCATGCCAACTTTTCTGCCGATGATTCCTGTCACCATGTGAGCTTCCAGCTTCCAGCTGCCAGCTTGCCGCAGCTTCCAGCTTCCAGCCTCCGCGCTCTCCAGCTGGGAGCTGGGAGCTGGGAGCCGGGAGCTTATTTGTGCTCTTTCCCGAATGCCTTGATCTCGACGTCGACACCCGCCGGCAAATCGAGCTTCATCAAGGCATCGACGGTTTGCGGCGTCGGTTCGAAGATGTCGATCAAGCGCTTGTGGGTGCGGAGCTCGAACTGCTCGCGCGACTTCTTGTCCACGTGCGGCGAGCGCAACACCGTCCACTTGTTCTTTTCGGTCGGGAGCGGAATCGGACCAGCCAGCCGCGCGCCCGTGCGCCGCGCCGTGTCCACGATCTCCGTCGTCGACTGATCGAGCACCCGGTTGTCGTACGCCTTCAAACGGATGCGGATCTTGTCGCTGAATGCGGTCGCCATCGTTTCTACCTTTTACCTTTTACCTTGTCTGCTTCACTCACTGCTCGCGGGGCCCCACCCCCGCGCGCTCGGGCGGCAGGCGCTTTCCCTTGTCCCTTTTACTTGCCCTGCACGCGCGCGACGACTTCTTCACTCACATTGCTCGGCGCCGGCTCGTATCGATCGAAGTGCATCGAGTAGGTCGCGCGCCCCTGCGTGCTCGAGCGCAGATCCGTCGCATAGCCGAACATCTCCGAGAGCGGAACGCGCGCGTTGATGATCTGTGAACCGCCGCGATCTTCCTGCGACTGAATCTGCCCGCGTCGGCTCGAGAGATCACCCATGACGCCGCCGAGATGCTCCTTCGGCACGACGACTTCAACCCGCATCATCGGCTCGAGCAGCACCGGCTTTGCTTTCTTGGCGGCATCCTGGAAGGCCATCGATCCTGCGATCTTGAACGCCATTTCCGACGAGTCGACGTCGTGATACGAGCCGTCGTACAACTCCACCCGCACATCGTCGACCGGATAGCCGGCGAGGACGCCGCGCGTGAGCGCTTCCTTGATCCCCTCGTCGACCGGCTTGATGTATTCCTTCGGAATCGAGCCGCCGGTGATCTTGTTCTCGAACACGTACCCGGAACCGGGTTCACCGGGATAGAGGTGAATCTTCGCGTGGCCGTACTGGCCGCGACCGCCGGTCTGCTTGGCGTACTTCATTTCGCCGTCCGCGGCGCGGGTCAGTGTTTCCTTGTAGGCAACCTGCGGCCGGCCAACCGTCGCCTCGACGTTGAACTCGCGCTTGAGGCGATCGACGATGATCTCCAGGTGCAGCTCTCCCATCCCGGCGATCACCACTTCGCCGGTCGCCTGGTCGGTCTTCACCCGGAACGTCGGATCCTCGGCCATCAACTTGCCGAGACCCTGTCCCAGCTTCTCCTGGTCGGCCTTTGTTTTCGGCTCGATCGCGAGCGAGATAACCGGTTCCGGGAAGTCCATCGACTCGAGTACGACGGCTTTCTTTTCGTCGCAGATCGTGTCGCCGGTGGACACGCTTTTCAGCCCGACCGCCGCGGCGATGTCGCCGGCGTAGACTTCCTTGATCTCTTCGCGCTTGTTCGCGTGCATCTTCAGCAGCCGTCCGAGGCGCTCGGACTTCTGCTTCGTCGAGTTGTAGACGGATGATCCGGCGGTCATGACGCCGGAGTAGACGCGGATGAACGTCAACTGACCGACAAACGGGTCGGTCATGATCTTGAACGCCAACGCGGCAAACGGCGCATCGTCGGACGCGGGCCGCTCGACAATCGTTTCCGGTCCCTTGTTCGGATCGAAGCCGATGATGGGCGGCACGTCGACCGGAGACGGGAGATAGTCGACAACGGCATCGAGCAGGGGCTGGACGCCCTTGTTCTTGAACGCCGACCCGCAGATGACCGGCACGAATGCCGGCTCCGCCTTGTCGCCGGTGCTGTGCACCGAGCTGTTCACGCGCTTGCGAAGCGCGGCCCTGATTTCATCTTCGCTGATCTCTTCGCCGTGCAGGTACTTTTCGAGGAGCTTGTCGTCGGCTTCGCTGACCTTTTCAATCAGCTGCTCGCGATAGTGCTTCGCCTCGTCGAGCATGTTTGCCGGAATCTCGCCAACGATATAGTCGGCTCCCATGGTCTCGTCTTTGTACGTGATGGATTTCATCCCGACGAGGTCGACGACGCCAAGGAACCGATCTTCGCTGCCGATGGGGAGCTGAATCGCGACCGGATTGCCGCCAAGCTTGCTGATGATCTGATCGAACGTGCGCTTGAAGTCCGCGCCGATGCGGTCCATCTTGTTGACGAAGCAGATCCGCGGCACGCGGTACTTGTCGGCCTGGCGCCAAACGGTTTCCGACTGCGGCTCGACGCCCGCGACGGCATCGAACACCGCGACCGCACCATCGAGCACGCGCAGCGACCGCTCGACTTCGGCGGTGAAATCCACGTGGCCCGGCGTATCAATGATGTTGATCCGGTGCTCGCGCCAGAAACACGTCGTCGCCGCCGACGTGATCGTGATCCCACGCTCCTGTTCCTGCTCCATCCAGTCCATGACCGCGGTGCCTTCGTGCACTTCGCCGATCTTGTACGTGATGCCCGTGTAGAACAGGATCCGTTCCGTCGTCGTTGTCTTGCCGGCATCGATGTGCGCCATGATGCCGATGTTCCGCGTCCGATTAAGTGGTGTTTCTCTTGGCATTTATTTCAAGCTGCCAGCTTCCAGCCGTCAGCTTCCAGCTCGTTCTTACCCGTTCCTTCGTTCAGTCCCCACCAGCCATCGCTCCCGTCATTAGCTGGAAGCTGGGAGCTGGAAACTGGGAGCTGATTACCAGCGATAGTGGGCAAACGCTTTGTTCGCCTCGGCCATCCGGTGCGTGTCCTCGCGCTTCTTCACCGCGCCGCCGCGCAGGTTGGCGGCGTCGAGCAACTCGTTCGCGAGTTTTTCCTCCATCGTCTTGCCGTCGCCCCGCGAACGCGCGAAACCAACCAGCCAGCGGATGCTCAGCGACAGGCGGCGGTTCGGATTCACTTCGACCGGCACCTGGTAGTTCGAACCGCCGACGCGACGTGATTTCACTTCGAGCGCCGGCTTGACGTTCTCGACCGCCTTCTTGAACACCTTGAGCGGATCGTCGCCCGTCTTCTCCTGGATGGAGGCGAGCGAGCCATACATGATCTGCTCGGCGGTGCTGCGCTTCCCGTCCCGCATCAGTGTGCTGATGAACTTGGTGACGAGCGCGCTGCTGTAGAGCGGGTCGAGAGGAACTTCGCGTTTCGGTATTTCTCGTCGTCGTGGCATATGTCAGTTCCCAGTGACTAAGACTTCGGGCGCTTCGCGCCGTACTTCGATCGACCTTGCTTGCGACCCTGAACGCCAACCGCATCGAGCGTTCCGCGAACGACGTGATAGCGCACGCCCGGCAGATCCTTGACGCGGCCGCCGCGAATCAGCACCAGTGAGTGCTCCTGCAGGTTGTGGCCGACGCCCGGGATGTAGGTGGTCACCTCGATACCGTTAGTCAGCCGCACGCGCGCCACTTTTCGCAGCGCGGAGTTCGGCTTCTTCGGCGTCTGCGTGAAGACGCGGACGCAAACACCGCGCTTCTGCGGGCTGTTCTGAAGCGCAGGGCTCTTGGTCTTGGTGAGGACCTTGTCGCGGCCCTTGCGAACAAGCTGGCTGATCGTCGGCACGGTTCGGACAACTCCAGTCGCGCGCCCGGCGCACGCGAAAAAATGAACACGCGACAGCCGCGCGCACGATTCCTCGTGACGCGCCATCGTTTGAGTGTTCCAGGCCTCAGGAACCGCAAGACGGTCCGGCACCTGGAACTGACTTACCCTATAAAGTTGTTAATGCGGTGTCCGTTCGGACAACCTGGTACGCCCCGCCGCACTGCGGGTCGCTTCGTGATGTCTTGCCCTAGATAGGGTGTCCTAGGGCCGACCAGAACCTTGCAAAGATAACAGAATGGCAACAATTAATGCAAGGGCCCACGCCCCGAAAAGGGGGCCCCGCTCACTCCGAAAACGGGCTCCAGGGGCCGAAGTCGCAACCAGGTCGGCGGGACGGCCAGCAACAGCAAAAACAGCTGAGGTAGCCGGATTTCGTCGCAAATCCGTTTCTATTTAAGGCTGCGGGCCAGCTGATGAACAAATAGCCCTGTGTCGGTCACTACCCCCATCGTCTGGGCCGAACCCCTGTCCACGAGTTTGGTTACCACGGACGGGTTGATGTCGACGCACACGACCTTGATCCACGACGGCAGCATGTTCCCGACTCCAATCCCGTGCAGCATCGTTGACAGGATGACGGCAATGCCGACGTTGGCGAGCGCCTCGGCATAGCGGTCCTGTGCTTCGACAAGATCCATGATCGTGTCGGGCAGCGGACCGTCATCACGAATGCTGCCGGCGAGCACGTATGGCACGTTGTGCTTGACCGATTCGAACATGATCCCGGACGTGAGGAGGCCCGAGGCGACTGCTGGCCGAATTCCGCCGGCGCGGCGAATCGCGTTGATGGCACGCATGTGATGACGATGCCCGCCTTCGACCGGAACGCCAGTCTTGAGACTGATCCCAAGTGAGGTTCCGTACAACGCCCCCTCGATGTCGTGCACGGCCAGCGCATTGCCCGCCAGTAGCACGTCGACGTACCCCCGCCGGATCAAATCGCAGAAGTACGCCGCCGCCCCGGTGTGCACGACGACCGGCCCCACAACGAAGGCGATTCGTCCGCCTCCGTTCTTGACGTCCCGGATCATGTCCGCGATGCGCTCGACGCTGGTTTCAACATGACGTTCCGAAGAAATGCCGCCGGTCATGAACGCAAAGCCATGACGATCGCGTTCGCGAAATTCAGGGGTGACACGGATGCCGTCCAGAAAACACACGACGGGATCTCCAACCCGCAAATCGCGGAGTTTGCGACACGTCGCGCGACCGTTTTCAATGACGATGGCCGCGTCCATTCGCTGGTGCTCGACCTCGAGCCACTGCCCGCGATGGCGGACCGACGTCCGGTGATTACTGGTGGAATAGAAGTCGTCGGGCGCGCAGCCGTCGCTCGGCGCCGGTTGAAGCGCCGCATCGCTCTCGACTGACGTTCGGCACCCGAAGGTCAGGAGTTCTTCGAGCAGGCCCTGCATCGCCTGCCGGTCCGGCGCCGCAACGCGCATCTGCAGACGGGAAAAGTCGTTGTTGGTGCGGCCGATCGTGAAATCGAGAACTTCGAAGGTGCCGCCGTGCTTGACCACCGAATCGAAGATCTCCGTCATCAGACGGGAGTCGATCAGGTGGCCTTCGGTTTCGACGATTTCGGTCGTGGAGTGTCCGGTTGTCACGTGTCAGCGCTCAAATGACAGGGACAGGACCGCCTCCAGGCCCTGCCCCTCGTCATTAGCGCTTTATTCTAGCGCTTCAGCTTCTCGCCTATGTCTTCGATGGCTTCTCCGACTTTGCGGCGGCCACGTCCGAACCCTTCCTGAACGTCGCCGGCGGCTTCGTCAGCCACCCCTTCATCGTGAAGCCGCTGGTCGTCGGTCAAATCGCCCGTCGCCTGCTTGATCTTGCCCTTGATCTGGTCGGCCTTGCCATCGATCTCGTCTTTGTTCATCGTTTTTTGCCTCCGGAGCACAACTACTTCAAGAAGCGGTGCGTCAGCCATATCGCGGCCCGCGGCCGACGGCTGGCTTTGCTGTAAATTGAAGGGGATTCGATGAAGCAGGAGCATCCATGAACCTCCGAGTGTTCGTTGCTGCCGCACTAATCGGCGCACTCTCTCTACCTTTCGCAGCCGAAGAGCGCATCAATTCCGACCTCAACTCCCGAATTCGCGAAGAAGGCATGCAGCAATCGCAGCTCATGCGAACGCTGCACTTTCTCACTGACGTGTACGGTCCGCGATTGACGGGCTCGCCCAGTCTGAAGGCCGCGGGTGAGTGGGTGGTCAAGACGATGGAAGGGTGGGGGATGAAGAACGCCCGCCTCGAGCCCTGGGATTTCGGACATCCCGGGTGGACCAATGACCTCGCTTGGGGCGCGATTACCTCGCCGGTGAAGGACTCGCTCGTGCTCGAGGTGCTCGCATGGACGCCAGGGACCAAAGGGATCGTGCACGGCAAAGCCGTGAACATCGTGATTCCGGAACAACCGACAGCCGATGAACTCGGCGCCTATCTCGGCACGGTGAAAAGCAAGGTGCGCGGCGCGATCGTGATGGTCGGCAAACCACGTGTCGTCCCCGTTAACATCACACCCGCCCCTAAACGGAACACCGATGAAGACGTGAAAGCTCGATACGACCCCAACAATCCGAATGCAGGCCAGCGCGGCCGCGGGCGTGGCCGCGGCCAGCAGGAGCCCAGACCTGGAGCGCTCCCGGCGCGTGAGCTCGCGCAGCAGATCGACCAGTTTCTCGTCGACAACGGCGCGCTCGTGCGCGTCAACGATGCCGGCCGCGAACACGGTCAGATCATCGCGTTCGACAACAGAACCTACGACATCACCAAAGCGGTTCCCACCGTGGTGGTGCGCAACGAAGACTACGGGCGGATCGCACGGATTCTCGATGACGGTGTGCCGGTCGAACTCGAGTTCAACATCGTCAATCGCACGTACCCAGAAGGGCGCACGGCTTACAACACCATCGGCGAGATTCCAGGCACCGACAAGAAGGACGAGGTCGTGATGCTCGGCGGGCACCTCGATTCGTGGCACTCGGCGACTGGCGCGACCGACAACGCAATTGGGTGTTCGATCATGCTGGAAGCGGTCCGGATCCTGATGAAACTGGGCGTTCAGCCCCGTCGGACGATTCGTGTGGCGCTGTGGAGTGGTGAAGAGGAAGGAATCCTCGGCTCGCAGGCCTACGTGAAGGAACACTTCGGTTCGTTTGAAGCCCCGAAGCCTGAGTACAACAAGCTGGTCGCCTATCTCAACATCGACACCGGGACGGGCCAGCTGCGAGGGGCGAGCGTGTTCGGTCCCGCACCCGCGGCGGCCACGTTACGGGAGATCCTCGCGCCGTTTCAAGATCTCGGAATCTACGGTGCAAGTACGAGCAGCAGCCGCGTCGTCGCGGGCACCGACAGCACGGCGTTCAACAACGCGGGCCTGCCGGGGATCAGCTTCCAGCAGGATCCGATCGAATACAACACGCACACGCATCACACGAGCCTCGACACGTACGAACGCGTGATCGAAGCGGATGTGAAGAAGGCCGCCGTCATCGTCGCCTCGACGATCTACCACTTGTCGATGCGCGAGGAGATGCTCGCGCGATTTACCGCTGCGGAGATGCCCGCGCCTCCCGCACCCCGCGTGCCGGGACAGTAAAAGGGACGAAAACCCTTTACCTTTTGCCTTTTCCCTTTTACCTTTCCCTTTACCAATGTTCTGTGGAGACAAATTATGAAGATGGCGAAATGGCTGATCGTGGGCGCCGCGTGCCTCAGCGCCACGGCGCTGGCCGCGCAGCAGCCCGCCTCGACCGCAACGACACAGTCGCCCGCCACGAGTGGTGCCGCGACGGTCCCGCTCAATGCACCGATCCCGTTCGACTCGCAAGTCACGACCGGGCAGTTTTCCAACGGCCTGCGGTATTACATCCGAAAAAACAAAAAGCCTGAGCAGCGCGCCGAGCTGAGGCTGGTCGTCAACGCCGGATCGATTCTCGAAGAAACCGATCAGCGCGGGCTTGCGCACTTCGTCGAGCACATGGCCTTCAATGGCACGAAGCACTTCCCGAAACAGGAAACCGTGAAGTTCCTGGAATCAATCGGCATGCGCTTCGGACCAAGCGTCAATGCCTTCACCAGCTTCGATGAAACCGTCTACATGCTCGAGGTGCCGACGGACAAACCTGACGTCCTCGACAAAGCGTTTCTCATCCTGGAGGACTGGGCGCATAACGTGTCATTCGATGCCGCCGAAATCGACAAAGAGCGCGGCGTCATCACCGAGGAGTGGCGGCTTCGCCGCGGCGCCGGCGCGCGGATGCAGGACAAGCAGTTTCCGATTCTCTTCAAAGGCTCGCGCTATGCCGAACGTCTGCCGATCGGCGACATGGAGGTGGTCCAGAGCTTCAAGCACGAGCGGCTGAAGAAGTTCTACGAGGACTGGTATCGACCCGAGCTGATGGCGGTGGTTGCGGTCGGCGACTTCGACAAGGCAGCTATCGAGACGCTCATCAAGAATCATTTCGAAACGATCCCGAAGTCGCCGGCAACGAAACTGCGGCCGGCCTACAACGTACCGGAACAGCCAGGGACGCTCTACGCAATCGCCACGGACAAGGAGGCGTCGGGGACCAGCGTCGCCGTGTACTCGAAAATGCCGGCCCGCGAGCAGACGACAGTCGGCGCCTATCGGCAGGGCATCGTCGAACGGCTTTTTGCGGGAATGCTGTCGACGCGGTTTTCGGAGATGGCACAGAAGCCTGACGCGCCGTTCCTCGGGGCGGGTGCCGGACGCGGACAGTTCGTGCGATCGCTCGAGGTGTCAACGCTGAGCGCAGGCGTGAAAGAGGACGGCGTCGAACGGGGACTCGACGCACTGTTCACCGAGGCGCTTCGAGTCGAGAAGTTTGGCTTCACCGCGACGGAACTGGATCGCATCAAGACCAACATCATGCGCGGGCTCGAGCGCGCCGTCACAGAGAAAGAGAACACCCCGTCGGCTTCTCTCGCCGACGAGTACGTGCGGAACTTCACCGAGAAAGAGCCGAGTCCCGGCATCGATTACGAAATGGGCCTGCATGCCCGGTTCCTGCCGCAGATCACCCTCGCTGAGGTGAACGCACTCGCGAAGCAGTGGGCTCCCGACAAGAATCGCGTGGTAATGGTCAATGCCCCCGAGAAGGCTGGCCTGACGATCCCTGACGAGACCAAGCTTGCCGGCGTAATTTCATCCGCAACTGGAAAAACCCTGACGGCGTACGTCGATACGGTCGGAACGCAACCGCTCATGGAGAACGCGCCGGCGCGCGGAGAGATCGCGAAGACCACGACAAAGGAGTCGTTCGGGATTACCGAGTGGGAGTTGAGTAACGGCGTCAAGGTCGTGCTGAAGCCGACGACGTTCAAAGAGGACGAGATCCTGTTCCAGGCGTTCAGCCCTGGCGGCACCTCGCTGGCACCGGACAACGACTTCATTTCGGCACAAACCGCGGCACAGGTCATTGCCAACGGCGGTGTTGGCAAGTTCAGCTCGGTCGAGCTTCGCAAAATGTTGACCGGCAAAGTGGCGTCTGCCCGGCCCTTCATCGGCGAACTCGAGGAAGGAATACGCGGAAGCGCATCGAAGAAGGATCTCGAAACGATGTTTCAGTTGATCTACCTGTCGTTCACGCAGCCTCGCGCCGATGCCGATATTTTCAAGGTCATGACGACGACGACCAAGTCGCAGCTCGCCAATCAAAAGAACACGCCCGAGTATGCGTTTGCCAGCGCGCTGAATTCCATCCTCAGCCAGGACCATCCGCGTGCGCGGTTGATGACGCCAGAGATGGTCGACCAGATGAATCTGGACAAGTCCCTCGCGTTCTACAAGGACCGCTTCAGCGACGCAAGCGACTTTACGTTCGTATTCATCGGGAGTTTCGATCTCGACACGATGAAACCGCTGGTGACTCAGTATCTGGCGGCTCTTCCTGCCACGCACCGGAAGGAAACGTGGAAGGATGTCGGCATCAAGAGACCGACCGGCGTGATCGAGAAACGCGTCGAGAAAGGGCTTGAACCGAAGAGCCGGGCGGAGCTCGTGTTCTCGGGCGCTTTTCCCTACACCCAGGAACAACGCGTCGCCATCCGCGCGATGGCCGAGGTGCTCCAGATTCGCTTGCGTGAGTCGCTTCGTGAAGACCTCGGCGGAACCTACAGCGTGTCGGCGTCCGCCGGCTATTCGAAGATTCCGCGTCAGGAGTACTCGGTCACAATCGCGTTTGGTTGCAGCCCGGATCGCACCGATGAATTGGTCAAAAGCGTGTTCAAGGAAATCGAGCAGTTGAAGACGGACGGGCCGACTGACAAGCAAGTTGCCGACGTCAAGGAAACGTTCCTGCGCGATCAGGAAACGAACATGAAGCAGAACGGATATCTGCTGGCCCAAATCGGCTCGCGGTACCAGTACGGCGAAGATCTGACCAGTCTCTTCAACCTGGCCGACTACTACAACAAGCTCGACGCGGCCACGGTCCGAGAAGCCGCACGTCAGTATCTGAAACCCGAGAATGTCGTGAAAGTGGCGTTGTTCCCGGAAAAGGTCGCGGCGCCGGAGCCGATGCCAGTCCCCGCTCTCACAACCTCCCGCTGAACAGATCGTAGGGTAAACTCCTCCAGCCTTTGGAGGAGTTTACTCATGCCTCGCGCCAGATTTCGGCTGCTCCGCACGGCAACAGCGCTTGCCCTTCCGTTTACGATCGCAGTGGCGTTCGACCGCACGGCCGTCCGCTCCCAGACGTCTCAGGCGAAATCCTCCATCGATGCTGACATTCTGAACGGTCTCTCGTGGCGCAGCATTGGCCCGCTGCGCGGCGGACGATCGCTGGCGATCTCGGGCGTGAAGGGTCGGCCGCGCGAGGGCTACTTCGGCACGACGGGCGGAGGACTCTGGAAGACGACCGACGGAGGGCAAGCGTGGTTCCCCGTTACCGACGGACAGATCCATAGCTCGTCGGTCGGCGCGTTGGCCGTATCCGAGTCGAACCCGGACATCGTCTTCATCGGTATGGGCGAGTCGTGTATCCGGGGCAACATTCAGCCGGGCGACGGCGTTTACAAGTCCACCGATGCGGGAAAAACGTGGACGCATGCTGGCTTCGCTGCCTCGCAGGCGATTTCGAAGATCCGGATTCATCCAACCAATCCTCAGATTGTCTACGTCGCATCCTTCGGCCGCTACGGCGCTCCAAGCGATGAGCGCGGCATTTTCAAAAGCACCGACGGCGGCACGACCTGGCGACGAACGCTGTTTCGCGACGCCAAGACCGGTGGCGTCGACATCGCGATCGATCGACACAACCCGAATGTGATGTTTGCGGCGCTGTGGGAGGCCTATCGCGTCGAGTACCAGATGTCGAGCGGCGGCCCAGGGAGCGGCCTGTTCAAATCTACCGATGGCGGTGAACACTGGACCGAGATTACCCGCAACCCCGGACTCCCTCGCGGCGTCGTCGGACGGATCGGCGTCGCCGTCTCCGGCGCCGACGCCAATCGGATTTACGCGATCGTCGAGAACGAAAACGGCGGGCTGTTCAGCTCCGATGACGGCGGCGGGACGTGGAAAGCCGTCAACGAAGGTCGGAATCTGCGACAGCGCGCGTTCTACTACACGCATGTGACCGCGGATCCGAAGGACAAGGACACGGTTTACGTCCTGAACGTCGGTACGTTCAAGTCAACAGACGGCGGAAAGACGATGGTGAACTTCGCCGGCGGCGATTCCCACGATTTGTGGATTGATCCCGACGATACGCAGCACATCCTGCATGCCAGCGATCAGGGAGGTGCGGTTAGCTTCAACGCCGGTTCGCCGCAGCGGACCTGGACCTCGCGCGATTACGCGACCGGCCAGTTCTACCACGTTGCGACAACAGTGCACGTCCCCTATCACGTCTGCGGCGCGCAGCAAGACAGCAGTACGATTTGCGTGCCGAGCGACACCTATCTGCCATCAGATAATCCGGCTCAGTCAGGAGCAGGACGTGGCCGTGGCGCACTCGGGCGGGGTGGTGCGGGTGGACGGGGTGGTGCCATTCCCGCAACCTACGGCGCCGGCGGATCGGAGCCAGGCTACATCGCACCCGATCCGAAAGACCCGGACGTCTTCTACTCCGGCGGTAACAACGGATCGTTCCTCATCCGATTGAATCGCCGAACCGGCGAGTCGCGCGAGGTGAGCCCGTACCCGCGCATGTTCTCCGGCGAACCATCGAGTGCGCTGGTCGAACGCTGGCAATGGACCTATCCCATCATCTTTTCGCCGGTCGATCCAAATGTCCTCTACACGTCGTCGCAGCACGTCTGGAAGACGACCAATGGCGGTCAATCGTGGGACCGGATCAGCGGCGATCTCACACGGCACGATCCGAAGACCCTGGGCGAGTCGGGCGGACCGATCACCAAGGACATGAATGCGCCGGAGGTCTACGCAACGGTTTTCGCGCTTGGCCCGGGCAAGACTGACGTCAATGTGTTGTGGGCCGGCTCGGACGATGGCGTGGTCAGCGTGACGCGTGATGGTGGGAAAACGTGGTCGACTGTGACGCCGACGGAGATGCCGGAATTCGGCCGAGTGAGCCAGATCGATGCCTCCATGTTCGATGCTGGTTCGGCCTACATCGCGGTAAAGAGACCTCTACTTGACGATTTGAAGCCATACATCTTCCGAACGCACGACTTTGGTCGCACGTGGACACGCATCACCAACGGACTTGGCCCGACCGATTACGTCCACGTCGTCCGAGAAGATCCGACGCGTCGCGGCCTCCTGTATGCCGGTACCCAGCACGGTGTCTACATATCGTCGGACGATGGCAATCTGTGGGAACCGTTGTCGCTCAATCTTCCTGACGTGCAGATCTCGGATCTCATCGTCGAAGACAACGACCTCACGGTAGCGACACACGGACGCGGTTTCTACATCCTCGACGACATCGCGCCGCTGAGGGAGGCACGAGCGATTTCAACCGGGTCCGCTGCGCACCTGTTCAAACCGGCAGATGCAGTCCGCGGAGCAGGACCGGTCACCATTTCTTATCTCTTGAAACAACCAGCAAAGGACCTGCGGATTGAAGTCCTCGACAGCAAGGGAACCGTCGCATTCTCAATTGCCGGCGCTGCTGCCGACGCCGGAGGCCGCGGACGTGGCCGCGGCCAGCAACCGTCAGCACAAGCTGAAAGTGCAGATGCCTCGACCGAGCAGCCGGCACCCGGTGGTCGAGGACGAGGTGGTCCGCCAACGACGTCGATGGCCGCGGGCCTCAATCGTACGACGTGGAATCTCGAGTATCCGGGACCGACGACGTTCCCCGGCATGGTGTTGTGGGGAGCCACGACGAGCGGGCCGTCTGCACCGCCAGGGAACTATCAAGTGCGCCTGACGGTCGATGGCAATAGCCAGACACAGACGCTACTCGTCAAGCGTCATCCGCTGCGAAGCGTCACGGAGGGGGATCTCCAGGAACAATTCGATCTCGGTATCCGGATTCGGGACAAGGTCGCGGAGGCGAACAATGCCGTGATCCTCATTCGCAACGTCAAACAACAAGTGAAGGATCGGCTGGCGAAGTCCAACGATGCGCAGCTTGCTGATGCCGCCGGTCGATTGACTGCCAACCTCTCAGCGGTGGAAGAAGCCATCTATCAAGTGAAGAACCAGAGCAACCAGGATCCGCTGAACTTTCCGATCAAGATCAACAATCGAATCGCATCGCTGCTACGCGCCGTCAACACCGGCGACGGCAAACCGATCGCGAGCATCGAGCCGATCTTCCAGGACCTGATCGCCAAGTTGAAAATGCAGACGGACAAGATTCAACAGATCCTTGCCACTGACCTGCCCGCTTTCAACAAGGATGCAGCGAGGCTCGGGTTGGATGCGGTATCTGCAAAAAAATGATGGGTACCACGCCCGGTCACACTGCGACTGTGTCTTCGAGATAAACAGGAGAAAAGAGAAGTGAGGATCGTTTTGTTTGTTCCTCCCTTCTCCGTTCTCCTTATGTCTTCCCGATCTGATACAACACGTCGTCGAGAGAGGGTAGCCCGACGTTCTCCCGGTTCTCAGACCGAAACACAGCGTGGGCGCCCTCTCCGTCAACGCATCATTCATCCCGAACAGTTGTCTGGGCCGCGAGCCCGCACGTCCATAAGGTCGGGAGCCGTGATGCCCGGGAGCGACGTGATGGAAGCACGCACGGTGATCGGCATCGACGTCAGCAAGGCCACACTGGTCGTGGCCGTACAGCCGTCCGGGGAGACCTGGACGAGCGACACCACGAGTCCAGCGCTCGAGGCGCTGGTCGCGCGATTGAGGGAGCGGCATCCGCAGCTGATCGTGATGGAAGCGACCGCGGGGTATGAGCTGCCGCTCGCGGCGGCGTGTGCCGCGGCCGGGTTGCCGGTGGCGATTGTGAACCCGCGTCAGGTCCGGGCCTTTGCGCAGGCGTTGGGACGGACCGCCAAGACCGACACGCTCGACGCCGGCGTGCTCGCGCTGTTCGGAGTGCGGATGCAACCCGCGGCGCGCGCGGTCACCGATGGCGAGACCCAGGCGTTGGCGGACCTGGTCACGCGGCGTCGCCAACTGCTCGAGATGCTCGGCGCGGAACGGCGGCGACTGGAGCACGCGCCGCCCACGGGACCGGTCACGCGGGACTTGCGCCATCACATTCGCTGGCTCGAACGGCGCCTCGCCGATTTCGACGATGAGATCGGCACGGCGATTCAGCACAGTGCCGTGTGGCGCGTGAACGACGACCTGTTGCGCACGGTGCCGGGCATCGGTCCCACGACGGCGCGCACGTTGCTCGCCGAATTGCCCGAACTGGGACACCTCGATCGCCGCACGATTGCGGCGTTGGTCGGCGTCGCGCCGTTCAACTGCGACAGTGGTCAATTTCGGGGCCGCCGACGCATCTGGGGCGGTCGCCGCTCGGTGCGCGCCAGTCTGTATATGGCGGCCCTCGTGGCGAGTCGCCATAACCCCGTGCTCGCCGCGTTCTATCGCCGCCTGCGCGATCTGGGCAAGCCGCCAAAGGTCGCGCTCGTCGCGGTGATGCGCAAACTGCTCACGATCGTGAATGCGATGATTAAGCATCAATGTCGATGGAACCCCAAGGCCGCGAGCACGCCGGCTTCAACCAGCGAGCCGGCGCGCGGAGTGGCCGTGCTCGCTTAATTCAAGACAGTTGCTGTCATCTTTTAAGAGCCGCCTCCTTAGATGCAGGCTTGGCAATGACCTGACCGCTTCAATAAGGATGCAGCGAGGCTCGGGTTGGATGCGGTATCTGCAAAAAAATGACGGGCACCACGCACGGTCACACTGCGACTGTGTCTTCGCGATAAACAGGAGAAAAGAGAAGTGAGGATCGTTTTATTTGTTCCTCCCTTCTCCGTTCTCCTGTCATCTTTTAAGAGCCGCCTCCTTTTCTCTTCCCCCATGTAGGTGGCGGCGGTTCCGTGGTCTTGCGATCGACCGGGCTCGCCTTCAGCAGGCGCATCGCCTCCTCGACCGCGCGTTCGAGCTGCGGGTCGTGGCCGGCGATTACGTCCTTCGGAAAGTTTTCCACATCAATGTCGGGTGCGACGCCTTCGTTCTCGACTGCCCACTTGCCGTCGCGCGTGAAGAAACCTCCGCGCGGCGCGATCATCGATCCGCCATCGACGAACGCCGGTGTATCAGCGGTGTGAACGAGTCCGCCCCAGGTGCGCTTGCCGACGAGTGGACCGATCTTCCTCAGCTTGAACATGTAGGGCATCAGGTCGCCGCCCGAGCCGGCCATCTCATTGATGATCATGACCTTCGGTCCCCAGATGCCGGCTGACGGACTGGTGAAGGGATAGCGATCACCGGCGACGTTGTTGAAGTAGCCATCGAATTGGCGCCCCAACAGATCGACGATGTAGTCGGCCGCGGAGCCGCCGCCGTTGTAACGCTCGTCGATGATCGCGCCGGACTTGTCCTGTTGCGCGAAGTAGTAACGATTGAAACTGCTGTAGCCCGGCTGACCGGTGTTCGGCAGGTAGACGTAGGCGAGCTGACCGTTCGACAGCTTGTCGACAAGACGACGATTCGATTCCACCCACGCGCGCGTCCGCAGCGTTTGCTCGCTCGGCACCGGAACGACGGTCACCATCCGCGCGCCTTCCATTGCCGGCTTGCTATTGACTGTCAACGCCGTCTGCCGTCCCGATGTCCCATCGAGCAACCGATAGATGTTGTCCGGTGCTTTCAGCTCGACGCCGTTGATCGCGACGATGTAGTCACCGACCGAGACGTTGACGCCGGGAGCGGCGAGCGGCGCGCGCAGTTCGGGATTCCAGCTCTCGGTGTCGTAGATCTTCGCGATCCTGTAGCGGCCGCTGTCGATCGTGAAGTCCGCGCCCAGCAGGCCGCCAATCGATGGCGGCACCTCGGGCATGTCGCCGCCACGCACGTAGGAGTGGCCGATCGCGATCTCGGCTCCCATGTTGTCGAGGAGGTAGTTCAAGTCGGCACGATGATTTGCGTACGGGAGAAGCTGTCCGTACATCTCTTTCATCTTTGGCCAGTCGGCACCGTGCGTGTTCGGGACGTACAGGTAATCCCGCTGGTTGCGCCACCCTTCGTTGAAGATCTGTTTGAATTCCTCCTTCGGCTCGAGATACATCCGCAGTGTCGCGTTGACTCGACCTTGACCGGCCTGCGGCGCGGACGTCGCATCGACCAGGAAGAGGTTGACGGCCGGTGCCGCATCGGCCGCGCCGCCCTGTCGCCCCCGGCCACCGCCACCGCCGCCGGTGCGATACAGAAGCTTGCACCCATCGGCGCTGAGATCGTATTCAACAGCCCCGCCCACGAACGTCGATCCCCGGCGGTCGCTGACACGGTATCGCTGCAGCGCATTACCACCGCCGACGCCGCCGCGCCCCTGGGAACCGGGCGCCGCTTCGAGGTAGAACACCGTTCCGGCAACACCGGCGCGAAGTTCCGAGTACTGCCGTTCAGGAACGCCCTCGACCGAGATGATGCGCTGCTGCAGCCCCTCGAAATCGATCTGAACCGTCACCGGCGTTCGCGGACGTGGAGAAGCGGCGGACTGATCGCTCGGAGATTCCTGGCTGCCTTCACTGCCGGCTTGCCCGGGGCCACCGCGACGCGCCGTGCATGCATTCGGTGTTGGCGCTGGTCCCGACGGACGATTGCCAACGCCGGCGTCCTCGTCACTCTCGGGCAGGAGGGGACTCGGTTCTCCCTTCTTTAAAACGGCCAGATACAGTCCGAAGTTTTCTTCGCGATCGTACGAGGTCATGTCGAGCCACTGCGACCGCAGACCAAAATCGGTGGAGGCGAGGAACCACAGATACTTTCCGCTCCCGTCCCATGCCGGCCACACGGCGTCGGCAAGACCATCGGTGACCTGCTTGGTTTCGCCGGTCTCGACATTGCTGACGTAGATCGCGTGGTAGAGGGATTTCAGCCGGCTCGCATACGCCACCCACTTCGAGTCCGGACTCCACACAGGATTGAGCGTCCGCTGCGGCACCATCCACGGGTCGCGGCCAACCATCCTCGCTTTGCCGCTCTCGACATCGAGGACCCAGACGTGAAGGTTGGTATCGCTGTAGACGATCTTCTTGGAATCCGGCGACCACGACGGCGTGTAGTAGTGCGCAGGTTTCTCGAGCGCGATCTCACGCGGCGGTGTGAGACCGTCGGGCGTCTCGAGGACCAGTTTGTACTCCCCCGATTTGTCGCTGAAGTACGAGAGGTACTTACCATCAGGAGACCACGCCGGATCGCGTTCGGCCGATCCGCTCGAGTGGCTCAGATTCCTGACGTCTCCCTTCTCGGCCGGAATGGTGAAGATCTCTCCCCGTGCTTCCGCAGCAATGCGCTTCCCCGTCGGCGACAACACGATGCCGGACATGCGACTGGTGACGTCTTCCCACCGCGGCATCATCCAGGGAAAATCACCGGTCGCGCGGATATTGACGATCGAGGCTTTGCCCGTCTTCGGATCGAGTTCGTGCACGTAGCCGGCCTGCTCGAAGACAGCGACGCCGCCACCGGAGTCGAGCGTCTTCACATCGAAGTCGGTGAACCGTGTCACCTGCGTCAGTTTCTTCGCCCGTGTGTCGTACGACCACACGTTCGAGACGCCGTCGCGATCGGAGAGGAAGTACACCGAGTCGCCGACCCACACCGGATCCATATCCTTCGAGTCGGTCCACGGCGGCGTCACCAGATCGAAGGTCTTGGTGTCGACGATCCAGATCGGCCGATTCTGTCCGCCGCGATAATTGCGCCGCTCCTCGTCCCAGGAGTTGTTCAACCGATACGCGACGTGCGAACCATCGGATGAGATCTTGCCCTGATACGCGCGGGGCAGCGCCATCGGCTGTTCGACACCCCCGTCGACCGGCACGGTCCAGAACCGCGGTGCCGCACTTGGTGCCGCGCTTGCGCGGCCCGAGGCGAACATGACGTGCTTCCCGTCGGGTGTCCATCCTTGAACCGTGTCCGCGCCCGGATGCCACGTCAATCGCTTGGGCTCGCCCCCTTCCGCCGGCACGACGTACACATCCGCATTGCCAGCGTACTCACCGGTGAATGCGATCCACTGGCCGTCTGGCGAAAAGTGCGGGCTGATCGTTTGCCCCTGGAAGCTCGTGACTCGGCGCGCGACGCCGCCGCCGCGCTCGACCACCCACACGTTGTTGGCGTAGGTGAAGGCGATCTGCGTCGCGCTGACGGTAGGCGACCGCAGAAGCCGCGTTTCCCCGCCGTTCGGGACCGCGGACAGGGCCACGCCCAGTGCGGGGAGAACCAGCAGACACAGGTAACGGGCAGCGCGTCTCATCCTCATAACCCACCTATAAACATGTTCAGACTTGCAATGGCCGCCAAAGAATACAGAAAACACACCACAGACAAACACGGAAAAATAGACCTTAATCCGTGTGAATCCGTGGCTCCGGAAAATCGGTGGACTACAGCCCGAAGCAGTACAACGTCCCGTCGTAGGTGGCGAGATAAATGCGGCCGTTGGCGACGGTGATCCCGTTGAAGTGGTTCCACTGGTGCATCTGGTTGCCGCTCGACCACAGTTCCTTGCCCGTCTGCGCATCGAGCACATAAATCGTCGCGTGCGTCCCCTTCTCCGCGCGGATGGTCGAGTCGAACTGCAGGCCGATATCGGGCCAGGCCTGCTTGGTTTCTTCGCCGCTCCCGTAACCAAACACCATCCCATTGGCAATCACGACCGGCTCGCCACGCTTCATGTCGCGGGAGATCCACGCGGGTGCGAGCTCCAGCTTCCCGTTTTTCTCTTCGACTTTGAACGCTGCAACACCGCCATCCTTCGTCAGCGGCGTATTCATGATCGGGAACTTGGCCTGCGAGTGCGCTGGTCCCCAGAACGGGGCGAGCACCCACCGGGTTCCCGACGAGTCCTCCCAGGTCGACAACGCACCCCAGCTGCCGGCATCCTGAAAGTCAACTTCCTCGTTGCAGAAGAGCGGCGTCTTGAACAGCGGCGTCTGATGATCGGCGCCGCCGAGCGACTTCGGATCGAGCAGATACATGCGGCACTCCTTGCCCGATGCCGCCATCAGCTCGCGCCCTTTGAAGTTGAAGATCGTCGGTGTGTTGTTGGGATCGAGATCGCGCTTGCGCAGCCAGTCCCAGTTGGTCGGCGTGTAGTAATCCTTCAGCTTCAACTCGTCGCCGACGATCTGCACGCCGATGACGCTGTTGCCGTAGCGGGGCGGATCGCTGGTCGGGTCGTAAATGCCGTCGCCGGTGGTCGTCCACGCCGCACCCGTTGAATCAATGACCGCGCCTCGGCGGCCCCAGGCACCACCGCTCCCTGAGTTGTAGCTCATGATCTTGTGGCGCGGGTCGTCCAGCTTCACCGCCGAAATGCTTTCACCGGCGTAGGTATTCGCCATCCACAACACGTTGTCGACCAGGTTCAGGCTCCAGCCTTTGCCGAGATGGAACATGTAAGACGGTTGCAGATCCTCGCCCGTCGCCGCATTGAGGATGTGCAGCATACCGTCACCGGTGATGAAATAGATCGGCCGTCTCCCTTGCGCATCCGGCGGACCAATCACCGGCGTGTCGCTGCTGCCGCCGGGCCGAAGAAATCCAAGGTGCGCCGGGTCGGTCGGTTGTTGCTGCCCGCCTCCGCCTCCGCCACCTCCGCCGCCGCCGCGGCCGCCTGCCGGCGGCTCGTAGTCCCAGTGCTTCTGCCAGATGATTTTTCCGGTGTCAGCGTCGAACGCGTACAGATTGTCGGAAATCCCGGAAACAAAGCCGACATGCTTGACGCCAGACGGTGTGTTCAGCTGGCCGACCACGAGCACCGGCATCAACGAATGCAGCGCGCGCACCTGATTCTTCGTCTCGAGCTTCCACAGAAGCTTCAGGTTCTTCACGTTGTCTTTGGTCAGCGCCTTCTCTTGCTTGTTCCAGCCCGTGCGCTGATTATCGCCACCGTCGGTCGTCCAGTCGTACAAGGCGGCGCCGGCCTGCGCGCTCACCGTCGCAACATGCGGGAGACGATCCGTGCTCCATGCCAGACCGCAGCACGCCGTCATCGCCGCCAGAGATATCCACTTTTTCATGACCGTCACCTCTCCATCGGCATGCCAAACACGTACAGCGTTCCATCCGACGCGGCGACGTAGACCTGACTGTCGCCCGCCGATGGTCCGACCCCACGCACCGGTGACGTGATCGTCGTGCCGCTGGTCCACAATTCTTTTCCTGTTGCCGCATCCAGCGCGTACAGCACCGCATTCGATGCGCGACCGCGTCCCTTCGCTTCCCCACTGGCGAGGGCAAAGACGACCCCGTTGACGACGACCGGCGTCACCGGCGATGCGAGATCGCGCGAGGTCCATTGCGGCTGCAGCGTCGGCGCGTCGTTTTGATCGACGACGGTGAACGCTACGAGCGTTCCGGCCGTCACCGTGCCATTCGCCATTGCGACTTTCGTTTCGGCCTGGAGTGGGCCACCCACGGACGCAACGATCCATCGGGTCCCCGCGGAATCCAGCCAGCTTGCGAGGCCGCTCGGATCCTCGAGGGCTGCCGAGACCTGTGATGACTTGTGAAGCGGTGTTTTGTGATCGGTCCCGCCAAGCGATGCGCTGTCGAGCACATATAAGCGGCCATCCTTGTTCGCCGCAACGATGAGATCTTTGTTCTTGTACTGAAAGACGACGGGGTTCGACGTGAAGGGGGTGGTGGTCGCGAACCAGTCTTTCTGCGTCAGCGTTTTCTGGTCGAGCGACACGACCGCGTTGGCGACCTCTGACTTCCCGGCACCGGTGGCGATATACAACGTGCCGTCAGTGCCAAACGCCGGCGGCACCGTTCCGGCAATCGTCGCCCCCTTGGTGTCATACGACTGCACGGCCTTTGCTTCGCTCGCAAGATCGACCGACCAGACGCCGTTGGGCACACCCGAACAGTTGCCGGTCGTCGCTGCGTAGAGCGTGGTGTCGACGAGAATGGAGCCGGCGACGTTTGCATTGGGCGGCAACAGCTTCACCGGGGGAACCTGATCGGTTCCGATTTGCGGATTCATTACGTGCACCATGCCGCCGGTCGAGATCGCGAAGACGTTGTCGTTTCCACCGCGGCCGTTTGCGATTTGCGGTCCCGTCGCCCCGCGGCCCCGGCCGCCGCCACCCCCACCGCCGCGCCCCACGGGTGGCGTCAGCGGCGTCGATTTCGTCAAGACCGGCAGGCCCGATGAACAGGCCGCCGCTTTCGGAGCGGAGGTTGCCAGCTTCTGCTGCCAGAACATGCGGTTCAGGTCGTAGTCAATCGAATACACCTGCCCCGACGCGCTGCCGACGAACGCGAGCGCCTTGAACCCCTTATAGGCAATGATGTTTGGCAGCAGCAGCGGCTGCGTCAGCCGGTCGTTGTCGAGTTTACGTTTCCAGAGGAACTGAAACCCCGGCGACTGCATCGCCGCTAACGAAATCTTCGGATCGGCCCGCACGAACGACGTCCGCTGTGCATCGCCACCAACTGTCGTCCACGCCCCGCCGCCGCGTCCCTGTGCAGAAACCGCGACGGCAGCGGCAATCACAACCGCTCCGATCAAACCCAAGCGGGACTTCATTTGCTTTCTAAACATCCTGTGCGTCCTCGGATCGTCTTCCGTCTGAAGACGGAAGGGCCACATGATTCTTGATATGTCCCGCCGAAGCCGCGCAGCGGGGGAGGCGGACGTTTTACTATTTTTCCGCGAACGCGTGTATAACGACTCTGCTCTGCAATACTGCTCCGCCACGTCATATTGCAGAGCAAAACATCAGTCAGCGCGAAAGACGGTATAGTTAGAAGATACGCGCCGGGCGGCCGCGCCGCTTACGGGCCACGGATGAACACGGGCCACGGAAGAACACGGGCCACGGAAGAACACGGAAGCACACGGGACGGGCCGCGGAAGGACACGGATTAACACGGGCCACGGAAGAACACGGAAGAACGGACCGCGGAAGAACACGGATTAACACGGGTCCCGGATCCCGCTCAACGGATCCCGGCTGACTTAATTCGCTGAATACTCAGGTTCCTCATGCACGACCCCAATACCCTCAGAACGCTCCGGTGGACGGGCGCACTTCTCGTCGTTGGCATTGTCACAATAATCGCGGCGATCGGCGCCAAGGCGCAGGATCAGGACGATGCGCCGGCGGCGGCGTTCAGGCGCGTGTGCAGTAACTGCCATGACGCGGATCGCATTCTCTCGACACGCCGGACGCGCACGCAGTGGGAAGAAGTTATCGAGAAGATGATCGACCGCGGCGCCGAGGGGACGTCGGACGATTTCACCACCGCAGAGGAATACTTGCTTCGCGTCAGCGGCCGCGTGAACGTGAATCGCGCGACGACCAAAGATATGGTGACCGTGCTGGCGATTACACAAAAAGATGCCGACGCGATCGCCGAGTACCGAAAGGCCAACGGCGAAATCAAAGATTTCGACACGTTGGTCAAAGTCCCGGGAATCGATCTCGACAAACTGAACAAGGCACGCGACGCGATTTCGTTTTAGTTGCGCCGCGTTCGTCACGCTGAGGGTGCTATGCGGAATGTCTTGAGGGTTCCAGCAGCGGCGATTGTGTGCGCCGCCCTCGTCACCGCCGCGTGCGGCGGTTCCTCGCCGACGCCGTCCTCATCGGGTGCCACCACGCCGGCGCCAGCGCCCCCTCCCAAACCGGCGCCGCCGTCGGGACCTGCCCTCTACGTCTCGGACGAGACTGGCGGCAACGTCATCGTCATCGATCCTGCCGCAGGACAAGTGCTCGAGCGCCTTGCCGTCGGCAAACGGCCGCGAGGTATTCGCGTCTCCCGCGACGGCTCCCAACTCCTGGTCGCGCTCTCCGGCTCCGCCATAGCCGGGCCTAATGTCGACGAATCGAAGCTGCCTCCTCCCGATCGTAGCGCCGACGGCATTGGTGTCGTCGATCTGGCGACGCACAAACTGGTGAAGAAGTATGAGAGCGGCGACGATCCCGAGCTGTTCGATATGTCGCCCGATGGCAGCACGATCTACGTGTCGAACGAGGATGCCGCACAGACCTCGGTCATCGACGTCACGAGCGGCAACATCGTTGCTCGCATCAGCGTCGGCGGAGAACCAGAAGGGGTCACCGTGAACCCGGACGGCACGCTGGTGTTCGTCACGTCGGAAGAGAGCGGCGACGTGGCTGCCATCGATACAAAAACGCGCAAGGTGATCGCGCGGATCAAGACGGGACCACGACCACGTTCGGTTACCTTCTCCAAGGACGGCGCCATCGCATTCGTGCCGAGCGAAACTGCGGCCCTCATCAGCGTCATCGACGTGCCCAAGCGCAAAGTCGTCTCGACGATTCAGCTTCCGAAGATCGAAGGCGCGGAAACGCCGCCGCGGCCGATGGGCGGCGTTCTTTCTCCGGACGGCACGCAGGTGTTCATGTCCCTGGGACGCGCGAGCGCGGTCGCGGTGATTGACGTGGCGAGCCGGAAGCTGCTCCGGACGATCACTGGTGTCGGCGCGCGCCCGTGGGGCGTTGCGCTCAGCGCCGACGGCTCGAAGCTTTATACCGCGAACGGTCCAAGCGGCGACGTCTCCATCATCGACGTCGCCAGCGGGAAGGTCGAGAAGAAGGTTTCGACGGGGGGAAGCCCCTGGGGCGTCGTCGTCGTCACCCGGAAGTAGTTGGCTACTGAAGGTCCCAGCGCACTCGCACGGAAAAACTGCGTCGCGCCGCAAGCGCCGTTCCCGAAAAGAGTCCGGCGAAGTTGATCACGTCGAACCGGTTGGTGAGGTTGCGAACCTCCGCCTGGAGCCGGACGACGTGCTTCGCTGATTTCGCGATGGTCACACCGCCGGCGATGTCCAGCGACGCATTCGGTCGTACGCGTCCGGTGTCGAAATTCACACGCTCGAGGACGTCCTCGCCGAACTGCTCGGCAGCATCTTCTTGCGTTCCGTCGAAATCCTCGAACGGCAGTCCGCTCCCGTACGATCCGGCCACCGCGATCCACGTCGAGGGCGAGAACTGGTACGTCGCGCGGCCGCGAATTGTGTGCCGCTGATCTTGCGTCAACGCAAATGTCTCCGTTGACTCGAGCTGTTCAGTGTCTTGCTCGCCGAGGAACAGTCCGCCCGTCACGGGCAGCTCGCCGATGCCGCGCATCAATGAGTAACCGAAGGAAGCCGTCAGGTTTTTCCACCGACGCAGGTCGATCTTCGTCTCCGCTCCGTAGACATGCCCGTACCGAAAGGCGATGGGAAAGCTCACGCCGGTGTTCAACAGCAGATCATCGTCGGCCATGTCGTGGATCCGTCGATCGTATCCAGCGACGTCGACGCGGGCCCGATCGCCAATCGCCTTCGAGACTCCCGCCTCGAAGAAATTTCCGCGCGACGTCGGCACCGGCAATCGTTCGCTCTCCGCTCCGAGCCGCTCGAACTCGTCGGTGCTCGCAAGGAGCAGGTTCTCGATGCCAGGTGTCTGAAACACGCGGTCGTACGACGCCCGGAATACCAAGTCCTTTGCTGGCGACCAGGCGACGGCCAGTCGCGGGCTGAAGGCGTTGTCTTCGACGACGAGGCTGTAGTGATCCCAGCGGAGCCCGGCGTTCACCGTCCAGGGACCGCTGCGAATTTGATCCTGGACGAAGAGCGCCTGCTCGCGATTGGGACGACGATCGTCGAACGCGAACTCCGTCGGGACATCAGAATCGAAATCGTCATCGTCGGTGATCGTGTAGGCGAATTCCTCTCGTACGGTTCCCGCACTCATGTCGGCGCCCGCTTTCCACTCATGCACGCCGCGGTGGCCGGAGACCGATCCATTCAGGTAGAACTCGCGAAAGCCGCGGTCCTGCGAGGCCGCAATCGGCGTCGACTCGGCGTTAGACCACAGTTTCGCTGAGAGGTTCCGAACCATGCCGCGAAGGTCTCCAACCATGCTCGACGAAAAAATCCGCTGCATTGAAAACTGCGCGGCGTTTTCCAGGCTCTTGCGATCCTGACGCTGTCCGGCCTCCTGCTGAATGTTCTCGTTGGGCACGAGGAAGCGAGAGGAACCGTGGCGGAGAATGATGCCCAGCCGGCTGGACGGGCTCAGCTCACGTTCGTAGCGCATCGACGCGCTGGCCGTCGATCCATGGTTGGTGAAGTTGTCCGCGACGGGCGGATCGAGATAGCGGTCGGTCGTCGCCGCAGCCGCAGTCAAGCTGATCGTGCTCTTCTCGCCTCCATGCTCGACAATCGCTTCACCACTTCCGGTCTCAAAGCTCCCTACAGATGCGGACACGGAACTGCCAAAACCCCGTCGCGCCGACGCCACGGTCGCGACTTCGATGACGCCGCCAAGCTTCCGTCCGTATTCTGCCGGATACCCGCCGGTCATAATGGTCATCGAATGGATACCGTCGGCGCCGGCTTCTGGGGCGAAGACGGGCGAACGGTTGTCGGTCATCGGCAGCCCATCGACAACATATTGCGTCTGATACTCGGACCCGCGGGGATGAAGAATCCCGTTGGCTTCGAGCAGCCAGCCCGGCTGCGTATTCACGAGATCGGGCAAGACTCGGCCCGGCAGTGCCGTGGTGCGTTGCTGAAGCGTCTCGGATCCGATGCGATGCACCAGGGTCACCTGGTGCGGATCGAGCAGAGTGGAATCCGCGGTGACCGTGGTCTGCGTCTGCACGGCGGAGACGTTCATCGTGACGCGGAAATCGGTCGGTAGCGCCGACCGCACCTCGACGACCTGTGACGCGTCGGCAAAGCCGCTCCGCTTGACGACGACTTGGTACGAGCCGAATGGCAGCCGTCGAACGACGGCGACACCAGTGGCATCGGTATCGACCTGCTGACGAACTTCGTTGGCCTGGCTGGTAACCTCGACCGGACCCGGCAAGGCGGCGCCGGTCGTATCTGTCACCGTAACGCGGAGTTCACCTGTGTTGGCTTGACCAAATTGGCCGAGGGCCACCACCAACGCAAGCGCGCAGGCGAGCATGGAACATATTGTACAGGCGGGGTAAACTCCATGCCGTCATCGTCGTAAGCCACTGATGAACACGGACAGTACGAACCACGGATGAACACGGACAGTACGAACCACGGATGAACACGGACAGTACGAACCACGGATGAACACGGACAATACGAACCACGGATCAACACGGATTAACACGGATTGAATCGGATCAGGGTCAACGATCCGGGCCACGGAAGAACACGGAAGAACACGGATCAGATCCCTGATAACGGATAAATCGAAGAATACGGATTACAAACTGGGGTAACAGGAGAATTGAATGGTTGCCGCTTTGGTTCTGTTGCTGGCACAGGTCGCAGGCTCCGCGCCTGCCGGCCCACCCCCTGGTCAAGGAAGCGGACCGGGCCTCCGTGCCGCCCCGACGGCCATCAGCGGGACAGTTCGAGACCTTTCCGGCAGCGTCGTTCCCAACGCCACGATCACCGTCCGCAACGGTTCGAAGGGCGAACAGACGGTTACCGGCCCTGACGGACGATTTACCGTGAATGCCGCCGCCACCTCAGAGATCGTGCTCGTCGTCCGGGCCGCTGGATTCGCCGAACTCCGTCACACCGTCAGTGCAGGCTCCTCTCCGACGAACATCGACATCGTCCTCTCGCCGGCGTCCGTGCAAGAGGCGGTGACCGTCACGGCCACCCGAAGCGAACAACGCACCGGCGATGTTCCTGCGTCGGTGAGCGTCCTCGATCGTGAAGACATCAAACAGTCGGCGGCGCTGGTTGCCGACGACCTCTTGCGTCAGATCCCGACCTTCAGCTTGTTCCGTCGGACGAGCAGCCTGGCGTCGCATCCGACCGCACAGGGCGTGTCGTTACGCGGCATCGGACCGAGTGGGGTCAGCCGCACGCTGGTGCTGGTCGACGGCGTTCCAAACAACGATCCGTTCGGCGGGTGGGTGTATTGGTCGCGGGTACCGCTCGAGAGCTCCGAGCGAATCGAAGTGGTCGATGGTTCGACGTCAAGCCTGTACGGCAACTACGCAATGGGCGGGGTCATCAACTTCGTCACCAATCCCGCGACGCCAAAGACGCTGGACGTCAAGGCGCAATACGGCAACCGCAGCACGCCGAAGGTCGACTTCAGGGGCAGCCATGTGTGGGGCAAGCTCGGTGTCACCGTCGATGGCAACGTCTTCAACACCGACGGGTACTACATCGTGCGCGAGAACGAGCGCGGCAGAGTGGACAACAGAGCCGCCGCGGAATTCTGGAACCTGAACCTCAAGCTGGATTACACGCCGAGCGATCGGGTCCACGCGTTCGCTCGCATTGGCTACTTCGACGAGAATCGCGACAACGGGAAGGCCAGTACAATCGATGGCACCGAGGAAGCCAACGATACAATCTGGCGCGCTTACAGCGGCGGCGTCCGCGCGCGGATGCCCGATCAAAGTGAATTGGAAGCGACGGTCTTCACCGACTTCGAGACGTTCCACAGCAATTTTCTGGCGGTACCGGCTGCGAATCCTCCGCGCAGCATCGGGCGGATGACGCTGACGCAGAAGGTCCCGACGCACAGCGCCGGCGGCATGGTGCAGTGGTCGCGCGCCTTCGGCACGAAGCAGTACTTCACCGCCGGCTCTGACCTGCGTTGGGTCGACGGCGACAGCCTGGAGAATGGACTCGACGCGCAGACCGGCACGACAGTAGTCCTGCTGCGGGATTCCGGCGGCACGCAGCGCAACTACGGATTCTTCGTTCAGGATCTCATCACGCCGACTTCGCAACTCGTGCTGACATTGAGCGCGCGTGTCGATGGCTGGCGGAATTACGAGGGCCACAACCTCGAAACCAGCCTGATCGGTGCGCCAGTCAACAATGTACCGTCGCTGCCAGATCGAAGCGACACGGTCGCGAGTCCGCGCGCCGCGGCTCGCTATCACCTCACCGATCGACTCGACGTCTGGGGAGATATCGGCTGGGGCTTTCGCACTCCGACGCTGAATGAGTTGTATCGGCAATTCCGCGTCGGCACGACACTTACCCTCGCCAATTACAATCTCGGTCCCGAACGCCTCACCGGCGGCGAAGCTGGAGCATCGTTCGCGATCACACCGAATTCAACGGTTCGCGCCACCTGGTTCGACAACCACATCAAAGATCCGGTGTCGAACGTCACGATCAGCCAGGTCGGCAACAACGTCACGCAGCAGCGGCAGAATCTCGGGAAGACCCACGTCCGCGGCATCCAGACCGATGTTGAGTATCATTTCGCGTCGGATTGGAGAGTCGCAGCGGCCTATGTCTACGATCAGGCGAAGGTCACGGAAAATCCGACGACGCCGGCCCTCGTCGGAAAGTGGCTTCCGCAGGTGCCTGAGCATCGCGGATCGCTTCGGCTCGCATATTCGAATGCTCGGATGTTCACCGCATCGGCCGGTGTCCAATTCGTCGGTTCGCAGTTCGACGATGACCTCAACACCCCGTCGCGGCGATTGCCTGACTTTGCCGTTGTCGACATCATCGGCTCACGCGCGGTGGGTCGAAACTTCGAGTTCTTCGCCGGAGTCCAGAACCTGTTCAACGCGGAGTATTTCGTCGGCACGTTACCGACGACGGTCGGCACGCCAAGGCTCATCACCGCAGGGATCAGGGTCACGCTCCGCTAACCCTGACCCTTTTGCCTTTTACTTCCGAGTCTGGTAATTTCAACAGCTAGATGTCCTTCTCGCTCATCTGTTGTTGTCTGGCGCCAGCCGCATCGATTTGTTGTCGATGCGCCTGTACGATGCCGGCGACGCGCGGGTGAGACGCCTTTAAGCCTTTCAGCTTCAACACTTTCAGCTTCTCCTCGCACATCGCTCGGCCTCAATTTCAAGGGAGTCGTTCGATATCGCAGCGTCGTATGCGCCAGCGGCAATAGGAGATCAGATGCACGCGCCAGGGGTCGTCTCAAGTCCTCGAGAAAGCAGTCCAACCGGTAGTCCGCCGGCCAGTGTTGTGCGCCCGCCGGAACACGCGCTCCGTCTCGACCACCTGCGTGTGCTCGAGGCCGAAAGCATTCACATCATCCGTGAGGTGGTCGCCGAATTTGAGCGGCCGGTGATGCTGTATTCGATCGGTAAGGACTCCTCCGTCTTGCTGCGACTGGCGCAGAAAGCGTTCTATCCGGGGCGCATCCCCTTTCCGCTCCTGCACGTCGACACGTCATACAAGTTCCGCGAGATGATCGACTTCAGAAACTCGTACACCCGCCAGATCGGTGCGAAGTTGATCGTTCACACCAACACGGAAGCGCTCGCCGAAGGCACGCAGCCCTTCGCCGTCGGGACGCAACGGTGTTGCGGATTGTTGAAGACGAAGTCACTCCTCGACGCGCTGGCCGAAGGTCAGTTTCAGGCGGCGTTCGGCGGAGCGCGCCGCGACGAGGAGCGTTCGCGCGCCAAGGAACGCGTCTTTTCGTTGCGTGACGAAAAAGGTCAGTGGGATCCGAAGCGGCAACGTCCGGAGCTCTGGCACCTGTTGAACGGACGAATCCGTCCGGGCGAGAGTATTCGCGTATTTCCGTTATCGAACTGGACCGAGCTCGACGTCTGGCACTACATCGAGGTCGAGCAGATTCCCGTCGTCCCTCTCTACTTCGCCAAAGAGCGCGATGTCATCGTCCGGGGCAATTCGCTGATCGTCGATGAGCAGCCGTTTGTCCAGCTCCTTCCCGGAGATCGGCGCGAGCGCGTGATGTGCCGCATGCGGTCGCTCGGATGTTCGCCGTGCACGGGCGCCGTGCGATCGACCGCCGATACGGTTTCGAAGATCATCGAGGAACTCATTCAGGTCCGCCACTCCGAGCGCCAGCTGCGTGTGATCGATCACGATCAGGACGGCTCGATGGAACTCAAGAAACGGGAAGGCTATTTCTGATGTCCGACCTGCTGCGCATCTGCACGGCCGGGAGCGTCGACGACGGGAAAAGCACGCTCATTGGACGTTTGCTGTACGATTCACGCGGCGTTTACGAGGATCAGATTCACTCGGTGACCGCGGCCTCACGCAATCGAAGTGCCGGGCCAATCGATTTCTCGCTCTTCACCGACGGGCTTCGGGCGGAACGTGAACAAGGCATCACGATTGACGTGGCGTACCGTTACTTCGCGACGTCGCGGCGCAAGTTCATCCTGGCTGATACGCCGGGGCACGAGCAGTACACCCGCAACATGGCGACCGGGGCGTCGACGGCGGACGTGGCGATTCTTCTGGTCGACGCGCGGCACGGTGTGCGGGAGCAGACTCGGCGGCACGCGCGGATCGCGCAACTGCTCGGCATCAGCGACCTCGCGCTCGCCGTCAACAAGATGGACCTGGTGGAATTCGATCGCGCGATCTTCGATGAGATCTGCCGCGAGTTCGAGGGCATTCAGGGCAGCGCGCGGGTGCACGCCATTCCGATGAGCGCCCTCAACGGCGACAACGTCATCACGCGCAGCGACAACACCCCGTGGTTCAAGGGCCGGAGCCTGCTCGAGTATCTCGAAACCGTCGACATCGAGCGGGACGCGACTTCGCGCGCCTTCCGCTTTCCCGTGCAGCTGGTTGCTCGCCCGTCGGATGACTTCCGCGGATACGCGGGTCAGATCGTATCGGGGATTGTCCGGGTTGGAGACATGGTGACCGTGTGGCCGGCCGACCGCACCAGCCGGGTGAAGCGAATCGTCACCTGGGATGGCGATCTCGACGAGGCCTTCGCACCGATGTCGATCACCTTGACGCTCGAAGATGAGATCGACATCAGCCGTGGCGACGTCATCGCGGCCGGCCCGGTGGAGGTCGGCGGCCGTTTCGACGCCGATCTCGTGTGGATGGATGAACGTCCGCTGGATTCGAAACGCCTGTATCTCCTGAAGCACGGCGCGACGACGGTGTCGGCCGAAATCGACCGCGGGTTCACGTTGAACGAAATCGGGACCGCGATGGTGTCGACCTCCCGTCCGATCGTCTTCGACAGTTATCGTGCGAATCGCATCACTGGCAGCTTCATCCTGATCGATCCATCGACGAATTTCACCGCCGGGGCGGGAATGATCATCCGTCGTGTATCGGAGCGGCGCAGCGAGATTGAAACGACAGGTGCAGCAGGACGGTTGGCGAAAGCGGCGCGCATGGCTGCCTCCGAATCGGAAGCCGTCGATGCCGTGCGTCGCGTGCTCGAGGAGATATTGACGTGAGCGATGCAGCCCTCGTGATCGCCGGACAACTGGACGCGGCCACGGCGCCGTGCATCACGTGCAGCTTCCAGGCGGAAGACATGGTGGTGCTGCACATGTTGCGGCAGACCAGGCCGGACATCCCGGTGCTCTTTCTCGATACCGTCCACCACTTTGCCGACACCTACAGGTATCGCGACGAATGGGCCGAGCGCTGGGGACTGAACCTGATCAATCTTCGCGCCGCCGAGCCGTCGCCGGGGCTATGGCAGACGAGCACGGACGCGTGCTGCGCCCGACACAAAGTGGAGCCTCTGTTCTCCGCCCTCGAGGACTACGACGTCTGGTTTACGGGCCTTCGACGCGAACAATCGCCAAGCCGTGCGAACCTTTCGCATCTCGAACCATTCCGCTTGCCGTCAGGGCGCGTTATCCGTAAAGTCAGCCCGGTGGCAACCTGGACAACCCGCGAGGTGTGGATGTACGCGAAGGAGCATGGCATCCCGCTTCTTCCCTTGTACGATCTGGGTTACACCAGTATCGGCTGCGAGCCGTGCACGACGCGGCCGCTGGATCCGTCCGATCCTCGCTCCGGACGGTGGCAGGGACAGAAGCTGGAGTGCGGCATTCACATCCAGCCGGTGACCACCAGCCGGTGACAAGGCTGGGGCACGACCGTCCTCCTGCGCCGGATGAAATGCTCCGGCTGATCCTCACGAGTCGTGTCTACGACGTCGCGCAGGAAACGCCACTCGATCCCGCTCCCCGTCTCTCGCGCCGGCTGCAGAATGAAATCCTTCTGAAGCGCGAGGACCTGCAGCCGATTTTCAGCTACAAGCTGCGCGGCGCGTACAACCGCATCGCCCATCTCACCGCGGAAGAACAAAAGCGGGGCGTGATTGCCGCGAGCGCCGGCAACCACGCCCAAGGCGTGGCCTTCGCAGCGCGCCATCTGAAGATTCCTGCGGTGATCGTCATGCCGCAGACGACCCCCGAGATCAAGGTGGACGCCGTGCGCGATCTCGGTGCCGAGGTCGTTCTGTTTGGCGATACCTACGCCGACGCGCAGATACGCTGCCATGAGCTGGCGGTGGAGCGGCGGATGGTCTTCGTGCACCCTTTCGACGATCCGCTGGTGATCGCGGGACAGGGCACCGTCGGCGATGAAATCCTGAGGCACCGGCTCGGCGACGTGTCGGCGATCTTCGTTCCGGTTGGCGGAGGCGGACTGATCGCCGGGATCGGGAGTTACGTCAAGGCGCTGCGTCCAACGGTGAAAGTGATCGGCGTCGAACCGTTCGGCGCCGATGCGATGTTCCAGTCCCTGGCCGCGGGCCGACGGGTCGTGCTTGAATCGGTGGACATCTTCGCCGACGGGGTCGCGGTGAAAGAAGTCGGCGCCGTGACGTTTCCGATCGTGCAGTCTACGGTCGACGAGGTGGTCCGGGTGTCGAACGACGAGATTTGCGCCGCGATCAAAGACATCTTCGACGACACGCGAACGATTATGGAACCGGCCGGGGCGCTTGCCGTCGCCGGACTTCGCTCGTGGGCCGAGCGTGAGCGCATCACCAATGCGCGGCTCGCCGCCGTCCTGAGCGGCGCCAACATGAATTTCGATCGGCTGCGCTTCGTCGCAGAGCGCGCCGAGGTTGGCGACGCGCGCGAAGCGCTGTTCGGCGTCACCATCCCCGAGCGCGCCGGGGCTTTCCGCGCATTCTGCGCCACGATCGGACGCCGTGTCGTGACCGAGTTCAACTATCGACTCAGCGGCCGTGATGTCGCTCACATCTTCGTCGGCATCGCCACACGGTCACGTCAGGACGCGGCCGACATTGCTGCGGCGCTCACCGCCGGCGGCTACGCCACCGTCGATCTCACCGACAACGAGACGGCCAAGCTTCACGTCCGCCACATGGTGGGTGGCAGGAGCCCTGACGTCGCGCATGAACAGTTGTGCCGGTTCGAGTTTCCTGAACGTCCGGGCGCGCTGATGACATTCCTGGAAAAGCTCGGCGGCCGCTGGAACATCAGCCTGTTCCATTACCGCAATCACGGCGCAGACTTCGGGCGCGTGCTCGCCGGCTTTGAAGTGCCGGAGAACGAAATGCGGGACTTCGAAAGCTTCCTTGATACGCTTGGATATCGTTATCAGCGGGAATGCAGTAATAGCGCTTACGACCTCTTTCTAGCCAAGTAGATCGGAACTCAATCGACATCGTTCATCGTCAAGAGATCAACAGGAGAAGGGAGAAGGGAGGAACAAAACAAAAGATCCTCCTTTCTCCGTTCTCCTGTTGATCCCTACGACATGGATGCAGCGTGACAGTGAATGACCGTTGATTAATCCCCACCGCATCCCACCTTGCGGTACGGAAACTCGATGCGCCGCGTTTGTCCGTTGCGCGGCCCTTCAATCCACGCCAGCAGCGCATCCCCATCGCGTTTGTAACCGACACGCTGCGGAAAATCGTGCTGGAGATTCTCGAACACCACTTCACGATTGCTGACCATGCGCGACATGAACACCGCTGACGGCTGGCCGGACGGATGCGCCTGGTAGGCGAGACGTCCGTCCTGCTCTCGGATAACCACGGTCTCGTACTCCACGAGTTTGTCTGCCTGCACGGTTCGGCCGACGTTTACCATCGTGTGCGCGCGCGGCGCGAGCCAGTGCTCTTCGACCGTTCGCGAGCCGGACGAATACTCCCAACACCCTGCCAACCACGCGACGTCATCAATGCTCAGCGGTTGCGAAGCGGGAGCATGAAGCGCAACAGATAAGGTCAACGCAAGCGCGAGTTTCATCGCAATCTCCAGCGGAACGGAAGCATACACCAGAGGTCTGAGCTGATCCGTCGGTAAGGGTACGCGGCATGCAACCGTCACCGGCGTACCTCCACGAGTCCGATCGGGCGACCGTATCACGATCACGACGCCCCGCGGGACCCAGCATTACACCGTGCGGCGCACCAGAGTCGTCGATCCCGAGGATGTGTCGGTCCTCGATCCAACACCTGCTCAAACGTTGACGCTCGTCACGTGCTATCCGTTCTACTACATCGGTTCGGCGCCCCGCCGCTTCATTGTGCAGGCAGAACTCGCGCAGGATCGGCGACAATAGACGGGTGACACTCGCCGAATTCAAGCGCACCACGTCCGAGGACACGCCACCGGTAACGTTATCCGAGCCGCTGCGCGCTCTCTGGCACGATGCCAAGGGCAACTGGGACACCGCTCATGAGGTCGCGCAGAACATCGACAGTGTGACCGGTGCTTGGATCCACGCGTATCTGCATCGCAAAGAAGGAGACCTCGGGAATGCGGGCTACTGGTACCGGCGCGCGCAGAAGCCGGAGTGCCGCAGCAGCCTCGACGCGGAGTGGGAACAGATTGCTGACGCCCTTTTGCGCGAGGCCTGAGTCTCGGTCGTGAGCAAAGCGCGGCTCGAAGCGTTCAGCGACGGTGTAATCGCCATCATCATCACGATCATGGTGCTGGAGCTGCGTCCGCCGGAGGGATACGACCTGGCGGCGCTGATGCACTTATCGCAAGAGCTGTGCGCCTACATCCTCAGTTTCGTCATTCTCGGGATCTACTGGAACAACCATCACGTGCTCGTGGGTGCCATGCGCCGCGTCAGCGCCGGCGTCCTCTGGGCCAACCTGCATCTGCTGTTCTGGCTGTCGCTGATGCCGTTCGCGACGGCGTGGATGGGGCGGAATCCCGAACGACCGATTCCCATCGCGATGTATGGATGCGTGCAGTTCCTGTCGGCGGTCGCCTACACGATCCTTCAGACGACGATTATTGCGGCCGATGGACGCGGGTCGAGGCTGGCGCACGCGGTGGGCAACGATCTCAAAGGACGAATGTCGCTCGCGTGCTACGCGGTTGCCATCGTCCTCGCATTCGCCAACCACTGGCTCTCGTATGCGCTGTTCATCTTCGTGGCGCTGATTTGGCTCGTGCCGGATCGACGGATTTCAGCGCGTGCCAACGCAGAGTGAGATCAATGCCGTTTGAAGAACTGAACGGCGCGCTCGTGCTTTTCAGCGGCCGCGCGGCTGCCGAACGTGCCGAGATTCTTCCGCCGGCCGGTCTTCGGATCCTTCTTTCTTGAATACAGCCGATACTCACCCGATTTCAGCTTGCGGATCATGGACGCCCTCCGTCATCGCACATCGAGCTTTCGTCCGGCGTCGAGATTGTCGAAGCTCAAGATCGTGTTGAACACCATGAAATAACTGCCGATGGTTTCCCCTCGATAGATGGGGTTATGGGCGAACAGCACGACGTGTCCTTTCCCGACGGGGACGTCGACGACAACAGGACGTTGTGCAATATCGTTTCCACCTTCGAGTAACCCCGACACGAGCAGCGTGTTCTGCGCGTCGAACCGCATCGCCACTCTGGGGCGGAACTGAGGCGGAATGAGTGTCGCGGGGTTCCGCTTGAGTTGCTCTTCAGTCGGCAGCGCATACTGCCAGGGTTGCACCTGCTCGGGTGGAGGAAGAGGCGAAAGGTTCGACCCCTCCTGCGCTGGTCTGCCCTGCACGACATCCGGGTCGTCGGGCGTTCCGCGCCCGGTTGGCCGTGCGCCGGGCCCGCCACCACGTCCACCGCCAGCGGCGCCGCCGGCAGGAGCACCTCCAGCGCGTCCCGCGCCGCCGACGTTTGCGTTGACGCTGAAACTTTCCCCGCTATCACTGTACACAGCGAGATTGTCCGGGACGCCGTAGACAATCGGACTGGCCCCATCGACAATCTTCGTTCGAAGCAGCGACCCAACGACCCGGGAGCCGGTGCCCGGACGATTGACCGTCACACCGTAGGTAAAGTTGTTGGTGATCGCGAACTCGGCACTGGTGTCCGACCCGACAAATACGCCCCCCTCCTTGATGAATTCGCGGAGATGCATGAGCCCCTCGAGTCCCATGCCGATGCGGATGTCGTCGGTTTGTGCCCAAGCGCCGATATTCGGCGTCTCAGTCGAATGCCGATACGGAATGGGGTTGCGCCATAGCGGCATGCCTTCAACTGCCGACTGACCGCCACCCGGGCCAAAGATGATGACGTCGTACTTCGATCGGAGATCAGGAGTTTTCCGAATCGTCTCGGGATCGATGTAGTCGTAGGGAATCCTGTGAAGGTCGAAGGCCTGCCGCCACCATCCTTCCGTCTGCGTGCTGGTCCATTGATGAAGGATTGCGATACGTGCCGCCCGCGCGGGATGCGTCTTCACCGTCGGCATGGATTCGAGCGCACGTGCCTGCACCCCAAGTTCGCGTGTGACCCGATCGATGTCTGCCGCCGCCACGCCACGAATGAGAAAAGCCCCGCGATTGAACTTCGCGCCGTTCGATTCGAATGCCTCTTCCGCCAGCTGGATGTCGGCATCCTTCAGTGCGTAACGCAGACTCATCAACGCGTTGTCGGCGTTGTGAGTGATCGCGTAGACGCTGCCTTGACCGGTGATTCCACCCGGCGCCTTGATGTCGCCGGTCACCGGCGTGACCGGCACCATCAGCACCGACGTGTCCGTCACGCGGGCCGACTGAACACCGAAGCCTTCGGGGAACGTCCAACCGGTGTCGTCATAGGGACGCGTCTGCGGATCGTTTGGCGCCCAGTACTGATAATCGAGAAGCGCGTCGGCAATCCGCGAATACGGCTGGTCCATGCGGACGATGTAGCTGCCGGCGGGAAACTCGCGCGTGGTTTCGCGCGGATGTTGCGGCTGTGGTTGCGACTGGGCCTGGACGGGCGGCGCCGTTCCTTCGGCGGCAGCTTCGGCGTTTTCGGCGCTCGCAGCAGGACCACCACTGCGCCCGCCCCGGCCGCTCGCAGGCGTACGAACAGGAATCTTTACCGTGAAAGAAGACGTCGCCTGTGAGATCTCGACCGCCTGCCTCTGCAGAACTCGAAGGAGCTCGGCCTGCGAGCCGGGACGCGGGTCGTTGGCCGGGAATACGTACGCGGCCGGCCCTTCCGTGCGCGCTTTCAAGATCGAACGCTTGCTCTTGTCGTAAAAGTTGCGGAGGAAGTAGACACGATTGTTGGCGAGGTAGTTCAGGGAGATCAGGACGCCGGTCTGCTCGTAGTTGTTGTTGTTGCGCAGCGACCACCGCACGCGTGAGATCGGAGGATTCTGGCGATACCACGTCCGGGACGTTTCCGCAGGTGTCAACGTCCGCTCCTCGGTATCCGCGCTGCCGCTGTTTCCAAACGTCTCATACAGACGGCTGATCCCGTTGTGGGTAGCGGCCATGAACATCAAATAGCCCGGCGACCACGTGTCGAACGTGCCCCACGCGTAGACGCCAGGCATCCCCATGCGCGTCATCTCGTTGACGTTGTTCCAGCCGATCAGATGCCACTCGTTGGTCAGAATCGGATCGAGCCACGCATTGTACGGCCCGTTGCCAATCGTGTTGTCGTAGAGGAATGAACCCGACTCGTGAAGATCGTGGAGCACCTGCGCTTTCCACCCGAGGTAGGTGTTCAGCACGTTCTGTGAAAGTTTGAGCGTCAGCGCCATGGCGTCGCGGTTGTTGTCATGCGCAACGTAGTGGCCCCAATACACCGCGTTCATCGGGGTGTCTTTCGGGTGCTTCTTTCGCCACTCGTATGCATCGACGATGCGATCGCGGCCGTCGGGCTCGACGACGGGAGTGATGAGCGTGATGACGTGCTCACGGATGTTCCGGATGTACAGGCTGTCGTCGACGGCGAGACGATATGCGAGTTCCATCAGCGCCGTGGGCGCGCCCGCTTCGGTCGAGTGGATCGTGCCGGTTATGTAATAGACAGGTGCCGCTCGCTTCGCGATCTCATCGGCCAGCTCGTCGTTCATCTTGATCGTGCGGGGATCGGCCAGCTTGGCGAGATCCGCCTTGTTCTGATCGAGCTTCGCCATCAACGCTTCGGATGCCACGGCCACGGCGAGCATCTCGCGACCCTCTTCCGAGGTGCCAATCGAATACACCTTGACCCTCGGTGTCGATTTCGCCAGCAGGCGCATGTAGCCGTAGATCTCTTTCGTATAGGGAAGCTTGCCTTCCGCTCCGGCGATGTCTCCGAGCACGGTGGCCGGCGTCGGAACCGTCTTCGAGGCCGGCAGGTAGTCGACAAGCGGAGACAGGAAGAACGCTTCGGTCGTGTACTTCTTGATCTTCTTCGTGTATTCCTCGTCGATGGGCTGATTCGGATCGCGTCCGGGCTTGGCATTCGCGAGATCCGCTTCCGTCACTTTCTTGCGATCGTCGCCACTCGATGCCGACGGCTGGCCGGCAAGAGGCAGGGTCAAAGTGAGGATGACGAGGAAAAGTGTGAGGCGACGGGTCATAGACTGCAAATTGTAATTGGTGAATTGGCGAATTCACCAATTGTCCTAGCCCCTCCCAATGAACGGCATCTTCGTTGCCATCAGCGTCATGAACTGGACGTTGGCATCGAGCGGCAGGCCCGCCATATAGACGACGGCCCGCGCCACGTGATCAACGTCGAGGAGGGGCTCGACGGCGACCTCTCCGCTGGCCTGCGGAACACCGCGCGCCATCTTCGCCGTCATTTCCGTTCCGGCATTGCCGATGTCGATCTGGCTGCAGGCGATGTCGTACTTCCGACCGTCGAGCGATATCGATTTGGTGAGACCAGTGATGCCGTGCTTGGTCGCCGTGTAGGGAGCGGAGTACGGGCGCGGCACGTATGCGGAGATCGACCCGTTGTTGATGATGCGACCGCCGCGTGGGGTCTGGGCTTTCATCAGGCGGAACGCCTCGCGCGCGCACAGAAACGCACCGGTGAGATTCACGTCGACGACCGAGCGCCACTGTTCCACCGTCAGCTCATCGATCGTGGCCCCCGGAACGTTGATGCCGGCGTTGTTGAACAGCACGTCGAGTCGTCCGAATTCCTGGCCAACAGCAGCAAACAGCTTCGCCACCGACTCGTCGTTGGTGACGTCGGTGGGCAACACCAGCCGCGTCGCTGAACCGCTGCCGGCGGTATTGGCGGTCTCCTCGAGTGGTTCACGGCGCCGGCCGCATAGAGCCACCGCATAACCATCTTTCAACAATGCAATCCCAACCGCGCGACCAATGCCGCTGCCGGCTCCGGTAACGATCGCCGTCCTTTGGCCCATCTCGTTCCTTTCAATCACCAATCAGCAATCGCCCTCGACGCGGCTCGGGGCGGCCCTGAGCAACGTCAAAGGTCGAAAATCAGCAATTTCAGCGACTCCGTAGTACTATCCCGCCCGTTCTCGGAGGTGGTTCGATGGTTCGACGGGCGTTGCTTTCCGCTCTGATCCTTCTGCCGATTCTGACTGGGCCCGCCGCTGCCGGCCCCGTCCGGCTGGCCCGGCATCCCGATTATCACGCGGGCCGCGTCGCCTTCAGCTATCTCGGCGACATCTGGACCGCCAATGAGGACGGCACGGGCGTCCAGCGAATCACCGACAACAGCGCGCGGGAAATCTATCCGCGATTTTCCCCCGACGGACGGTGGATCGCATTCTCCTCGAACCGGTATGGCAATTACGACGTGTTTATCGTGCCGTCGACCGGCGGAGCGCCAACCCGCCTGACCTATCACACCGGAACCGACGACGTGGTTGGCTGGACGCGTGACTCGCAGCAGGTCCTCTTTCGATCGGCACGCGGCGATGGTGCGTTTCCCAACGTCGCGGTTCTCTATCAAATTGCCGCAACCGGCGGCATGGAGAAAGCTCTCCCCGTCGACTGGGGATACTGGGGTTCCTTTTCGCCTGACGGAAAATCACTTGTCTTCAACCGCCATCCCGCGGTCTGGTCGCGTCAGCATTACCGCGGTAGCTACGCCGCCGACCTCTGGGTGGCAAACCTGGCCGGCAACACCTACACGAAACTGCTTGCCGATGAACGCTACAACCGCTTCTGGCCGATGTGGGGTGCCGATGATTCGATCTACTTCGTCGCCGATCCGGTGGCGAACGACAAGAGCGTCAAACCAGGCAGCTTCGAAGTCCGCAAGAGCGTCAACAACATCTACAAGATTTCCGCCAAGGGGGGCCAGCCCGTTCAGGTCACGAAACACACCGATGGCAACGTGTTCTGGCCATCGATGTCGAGCGATGGAAAAGTGATCGTCTACGAAGACAACTTCGGCATCTGGAAACTCGATGTCGCATCCGGCCGCAGCACCGAAATCAAGCTCGATATCGCGACCGACGAGAAGGAAAACCAGATCGAGGCCGTGACGGTGAATAACGAGGTCGACGCCTTCGATATTTCGCCGTCCGGACGTCGCGCCGTGCTCTCGGTCCGCGGTCAGATTCTCACGATCGCGACCGAACGCGGCGATATCACCCGGCTCGCGCCCGACAAGATGGCGTCGAGAAACGATGCCCCCAAGTGGTCCTTCGACGGCAAGTACATCGCATTCATTTCCGATCGGTCCGGACGCGACGAGGTCTGGATCTCGGAATCAGATTCGAGAAGCCCGAAGAAGATTACCGATCTCGACAACGAGAAGGGCTCGCTCGTCTGGACCCCGGACTCGAAGATGCTGCTTTACACCGCCGGCGACAAGAAGCTCTACGCCTACAACGTCGCCGATGCCAAGACCGCCGTGCTGACATCGACCGATCTCGGCCGTCTCGGATCGATCGCGGTTTCACCAGACAGCAAGTGGGTCACCTTCTCCAAGCAGGACCGCACTGTCCGCACGCACGTCTATATCGCGCCGATCACCGGCGGCGAAGAACGCCACATCTCTGACGACAGTCTGCTCTACGCCGAGAACAATGCCATCTGGACGGCCGACGGCCGCTACATCGTGTTCACGTCGAGCGAGGGAGCGAGCAACGGCATCGCGACGCAGGGAGGCTTGACGACCACGATGTCGCTGTGGGCGCTGTCGCTTCGCGATCAGGATCGCGATCCGACCAATCGCGATATCGACAACGAAGCCCAGGGGCTGGCCGCAGAAGCTGCCGCCCGCCAGAATACGGGACGTGGGAACGCCGCCGGAACGCCGCCACCGGTCGATGTTCGAATCGACTGGAGCGGTCTCGCCCGCCGGGCGCGGCAAATCTCCGTTCCGGGCACGATCATTACGGGGCTCACGCCCTCGCCGGAAGGACACGCTGTTGCCTTGACTGTGTCGACCGGTGGCTTCGGGGGTGGACGTGGCGCGGGTGCCGCGGCGCCGGACAGTACAGCCGGCATGTACATCATCAACGTCGAAAGCGACCAGCAGACGCGTGTGCCTCCTGCTCCGCCATCGACGGCGGCTGGAGGCGGACGCGGCCGGGGAGGCGCCGGCGGTGCGTTCGGCGGCGGCGGCAGCAACATGGTCTTCGCGCGAGACGGCCGGACGTTGTATTTCCGCTCCGGCAGCGGCCTGTACGCGGCCACCGTTCCTGCCAATGCGACGACCGGTTCGAACGCGCCGCCGGGAGGCGGCGGACGCGGCGGACGCGGCGGGGGCGGTGGTGGCGCGGCTGCTGGCGGCGCGGGAACCGACGCCAACGGCGCAAATGCCACCGCGCGTCAGGTGACCTACACGGCGACTTTCGAAGTGGATCACAAGGCATTGCGCGCGCAGGTCTTCAACGAAGGCTGGCGCATCATGAAAAACCGCTTCTACGACGGCGAAATGCATGGCGCCGACTGGCCGGCCGCCCGGAAAACGTACGAGCCGCTGCTCGATTACCTCGTCGATGAGGAAGAGCTGCACACCGTCATGATGATGATGATTGGGCAGCTGAACGCATCGCATACCGGTGTAAGCGGCGGACCTGCGGCCAATCAGCAATCCGTGCAGACACGTTATCCGGGATTCGATCTGGTCGCCGACGCCTCGGGCGTGTACAAAGTCGGCCACATCTACAAGGACGGTCCAGCGGATCGTGATTACCTGAAGATCAAGGAAGGGCATTACATCATCTCGGTCGACGATCACGACCTCAAGCCGCCCGACAACTACTGGCGCTATTTCACCCTCGCACCAGGCACCAAGTTCCACTTCATGGTGAACGACAAACCGGTGAGAGACGGTGCCTGGGAAGTGACGATTACACCAGTGACCGGCGCCGCGTTCAGCGATCTCCAGTACGAACGCTGGGTCGACCAGCGCCGCGACATCGTCACGAAGGCCAGCAATGGTGAGATTGGCTATCTGCACATCCGTGCGATGGACGCGGCGTCGTTCCGAAAATTCCAGCGCGACCTGCTCGACAACCG
>Ga0111538_10000630_pt1 | contig 47771 bp, 44 predicted proteins | sample SoiMethybrSBSTD1_FD_79669 | JGI IMG/M metagenome (GOLD analysis project Ga0111538, IMG submission 79669) | Bulk soil microbial communities from a Populus tree surrounding site in Tennessee, USA - Soil MetaG P. TD hybrid SBSTD1 (version 2)... | ecosystem: Environmental > Terrestrial > Soil >... | reverse complement strand
GCATCGGAATGCGGATCGAGGAGCAGCCCGGAAAGGGCGTCACGATCGTGACGGTGTTCCCCAATACGCCGGCTGAAAAGGCCGGCATCCGTGAAGGTGACCTGATCGTCGGCATCGACACGCTCACGGTGCGTGGCTGGAACTCGAGGCGCGTTGCGGATTCGCTGACGGGCACGCCAGGCACGAAGGTGAACGTCACGTTCGCGCGGCCCGGCGTTCCTGAAGCCTTCAAGGCGACGTTCACGCGCGCGCTGATCCGTGTTCCGGCGGTGCCGTACGCCATCATGTTCGATGGGAAGCTTGGATACATCCTGCTTCAGGGATTCAACGAGACGTCGACGGCCGAACTCGCACGCTCAATCTCGAGCCTGCAAGCGCAGGGCGCGAAAGGGCTGGTGCTCGACCTTCGCGGCAATCCGGGCGGGTTCCTCGATCAAGCGCTCTCGATCAGCAACCTGTTCCTCAAGGAAGGCCAGGAGATCGCGAGCGTCCGCGGTCGCAACGTCGAGCCGCAGTCGTATTACGCGCGTGAGAAGCCGATCGCGCCAAACCTTCCCCTCGTCATCCTGACTGACCAGTACTCAGCATCGGCGTCAGAAATCGTCGCTGGCGCGCTACAAGACCACGATCGCGCGGTCATCGTCGGCACGACTTCGTTCGGCAAAGGTCTCGTGCAGACCGTGTTCAACCTGGACGGCGGCTACGCGCTCAAGATGACGACCGGTAAGTGGTATACGCCTTCTGGTCGTTCGATCCAGAAGGAGCGAGTGCTCACCGACGATGGCCAGTGGGTCGAAGTAGACCACGACTCACTCCAGGATGCGAAGCGTCCGACATTCAAGTCGGACGGTGGCCGCACGGTATACGGCGGCGGAGCGGTCACTCCTGACTTGCTGGTGAAACCCGACACCTTCACCACGGCCGAGCAGGAATACCGCAAGGCGACAGCTCCCAAGTCGCCTGACATCTATGTCATCATGTACGACTACGCCTACGAGCTGAAGGGCAAGCTGGCGCCCAACTTCACCGTGCAGCCCGCGTGGCGCGATGAGCTGTATCGTCGTTTCCAGGCGAAGGGTATCGAGGTCGACCGTGGGCTGTTCAATGGCGCGTCTCGCATGATCGATCGCGACCTCGAAGTGCGGATCTCTCGCCTCGCCTGGGGTGATTCAACGGCGCGTCGTCGCACCGTCGACGATGATCCACAGCTTCGCCAGGCGCTCGACCTGCTCCGCCGCGGAAACTCGCAGCAGGAACTGTTCACCCTCGTGACTGCCAGGCGGTAAATTCCGGCATGACGAGATCGGCCCTTTACGCCGCCACGATCTTCGTGGCGGCGTTTCAGTCTGTAGCGGCACAACGCCCGCAACCCGTAGCCAGCCAGCCGGGCGAGAGTCACCTCGCCAACATTCGCCAGGTGACGTTCGGCGGAGAGAACGCCGAGGCGTATTTCAGTCGCGATGGCCAGTGGCTGACGTTCCAGTCCACTCGTGACGGCAACGCGTGCGACCAGCAGTACGTGATGCGCATCGATGGCAGTGACCTGAAACGCGTCTCGCCCGGCCACGGCAAAACCACCTGCGGATGGTTTCTGCCCGATGGCCAGCGGTTGTTCTTCGGATCATCGCATGCACACGACGCGACGTGTCCTCCACGCCCGGATCCGTCGAAAGGCTACGTGTGGGGACTCGACCGGTTCGACATCTACTCGGTCAATCGCGACGGAACGAACCTTCGTCGCCTGACGAACTACGACGTCTACACCGCAGAAGGTGTGTTATCGCCTGATGGTCGTCGCATCGTGTTCACGTCGCTCAAGGACGGAGACCTCGACATCTACACGATGAATGTCGACGGCTCTGACGTGAAGAGATTGACCACGACACCGGGCTACGACGGCGGGCCATGGTGGTCGCCGGACGGGACAAAAATCGTCTATCGCGCCTGGCATCCGACCGATTCAGCACTCGTCGATTACAAGAACCTGCTTGCGCAACGCATGGTCCGGCCAAGCAGGATGGAACTCTGGGTGATGAACGCGGACGGCAGCAACCAGAAACAGATCACCAACCTCGGCGGTGCGAATTTTGGTCCGTCGTGGACTCCCGATGGCCGCCGAATTGTCTTCTCCTCCAATTACAAGAATCCGAGGAGCCGCAATTTCGATCTCTACCTCATCAACCTCGATGGCTCGGGACTCGAGCAGGTCACGAGTCACGAAGAGTTCGATGGGTTCCCGATGTTCAGTCCTGATGGCCGTCGAATCGTATGGGCGTCGAATCGCGGAGCCGCGAAACCCGGCGAGACAAATCTCTTCATCTCGGAGTGGAAGAACTGACCCCAGCCGAGGGGTGTCACTCTACTTCCGCCGTCGGTCGGTGAAACCGTACAATCCACGATCCCTCGGATAGGAAACTCGCATGCTCACGCTGGGAATCCTTGGCGGACTCGCGCTACTCGTGTTGGCACGGGCGATCAGGATCATCGGCCAGGCCGAAGTGATCGTGGTCGAGCGCCTCGGCCGATTCCATCGCGTGGCGCGATCGGGACTGAACTTCCTGGTCCCGTTCATCGAACGACCGCGACACCTGGACGTCCGCTATTCGGAGACGGACGTCTCGGGACTCCGGCGCATCACCTCCGGCTCTACCTCACGCATCGACCTGCGTGAACAGGTCCTGAACTTCCCGAGCCAGCCGGTGATCACGAAGGACAACGTGACGATCGATATCGACGCGGTGCTCTATTACCGCATCGCTGATCCGCAGAAGGCGACCTACACGGTTCAGAACCTGCCGTATGCGCTCGAGACGCTGACGAAAACCACGTTGCGTCAGATCGTCGGCGAAATGGAGCTCGACAGCACGCTCGCCAGCCGCGAGATGATCAACAAGCGGATGCGCGAGGTCATCGAGGAGGCGTCGATCGGCTGGGGAGTGGATGTGACACGCGTTGAGCTTCAGGCCATCGAGCCTCCCAGCGACATCCAGCACGCCATGGAACTGCAGATGCGCGCCGAGCGCGAGCGACGCGCCGCTGTGACCACCGCCGAAGCCGGAAAGCGCGCGGCGATCCTGGAAGCTGAAGGAGTCAGGGAGGCCCAGATCAGGCGCGCAGAGGGCGAGCGCGAGGCCTCGATACTCCGTGCGCAAGGACAAGCAGAAGCACGCTTGACGACCGCACAGGCCGAAGCGGAAGCGCTGCAGCGTATCGCGGCGTCGCTCCCCGAAGGCCAGGCCGCGATGTATTTGCTCGGACAGAAGTACCTCGAGTCGCTTCCAGCACTGGCTCAAGGGAAGGGCTCGACGATCTTTCTCCCGGTCGAAGCGGCTGGTGTAATGGGCGCGCTGGGTGGGCTGCGGGAAGTCCTGAAGGCGGGCTCAGCATCCCAGGCCCCGGATACGCAGCGTGCGTTGGGTGCTGGTCCGCTCGACCAGAAGACTTCGAAGCGTGAGTAGCCGTTGACGGCTCCCATTGATCAGACTCGCGCCGAACGGATCGGCCGCAGTCACGCGTGTGAGCGATGCCGCGAGTACAGCTTCAAAAAACTCGTCGTGAAGCCGGCCAACCCTTCACACCATGCCGAGCTCGGCACCGTGTGGATGGTGTACAGGGCCTGCGGCGTGTGCGGCCTGGAAAGCGAGCTCGCCCTCGACGCAGAAGGCGACATCGTCTACGGCCGATAGCGAATTCCCGCTATCGGGATTCAGCGGAGTTCACAACGCTGAGTCATTGACCCGCGTACCGTCCTTCACGAGCAATTGCGGATGATGTTTTTGGCTCGGGGACGCCGGGATATTCCGCAGCATTACTCACGCGTATGTCGTTTGGGGCTGGCAACTTGGATATGGGCCCCAAGGTGGTTAGTTTTCAACACCGGCCGTTCAGGAGTCTGGGCCGGTTTACAGTTTTGGAGGAGTCATGCGCAAGCCTCGTCCGGCGACTTACAACCCCGCGCAGGCGCTGCATCTGATAGCTAGCGACCGCACGGGTTCCCCTCTTAGTTGTCCGTCGTGCTCTGGAAACATTGAACGCTCGCCGAATCTCACACCGCCAGCTCCGCATTCACACGTCACGTTGCGTTGCACTTCATGCGGTCGGATTGCTCGCTACATCGCTGGCGCGGCCTGAGTAAAAGAATCAGCTTCTAAAACGAGTTTTGCGTCAATGGAACACATCGCTCCCGTGTCTCATTCCGGGGGCGATTTGTATTTGTGGTCTCCGGGGATCAATCGCCCCGGTAGTTAGGTACCCGAACAACCCGGTCAGGCAAGGCTAGCCAGCGGGGCGTCGAGTACGAGTTCTTCACATCAGCCCGTCCGGGAAGGAGAGGAGTTGTGGCAATGGCACGCATTACCGGAACCGTGAAATGGTTCAACGACGCCAAGGGATTCGGGTTCATTTCGCACGAAGGCGGACCGGATGTGTTCGTCCACTTCAGCGCGATCCAGGCAAGTGGCTTCAAGTCACTCGCTGAAGGAGACCGGGTCGAATTCGAGATCGTTCAGGGCCAGAAGGGACCTCAGGCAGCCGATGTCGTGAAGGTCTGAACTAGCAACCACGGTAAGGCACGCGTCCCGCGGATCCACGTTCGCGGGACGCACCTTTTTGCGGCCCAGTTTGAGACGAACACAGCCGCGCTAACCGAGCTGATCTTGGCTTGAAGGTTATTCCTTTCGCAGATGTGTCACGCCAGGCGAGATTAATCGTCTCTAAAGTGCACTCGCATCTCACTGGTGTAACGGATAGCCGAATGCGCTCGAACAACACCATCTATCGTCGAAAGCTGCCAGGCGGCGGCTTCGTAAACGTCGACGTCGAAGACGCGTCGGAGACCGGGACGCATCGCGCCTGGCTCGCGGTTGAGCGAAGGTCAGATCCACATCGTCGCGACGGGCACGAGCCGCCGGTCATCGCATCAGCCGAAGACGGAACGCGTCAGGGTGTCTTCGCAAAGCTCCTGGCCATCGCAGCGGACAACGTGGCGGTCGCCCTCGCACTGCTTCGAACCAGGTCTGACGGGAAGGCGCGCTTCTAGACTCATGCAAAAAAGCCCCGGGGTCATCCCCGGGGCTTTGTCGTTCCATTCGTTCTTCAGGTCGAGGCTACGGCTTCGAGCGGTAGATCCATTTGCCGCCGGACATTCTCTCGTCGTGTCGCCGGCCGCGGAACCGCTGGATCCGACCTGACTCCGAGCAGGTGAGCAGTCTGGTGATAGAGGCGCATGGTCTGCAGTGGCGCCACGAATCCTCTCGATGTTCCGCCGGCAATTGCGCCGGCCTCGTCGCGGACCGCGCGCGGCAGGGCGCGGGAGAGGGGATGCGCGAGCAGGAGGCGTATGCGCGTCACGTCCCGCGCAATCAGTGCACCACAGAGCGAGTCAAGGAAGGCGAGCATGCCGACTCCGGGGCTTTGTGTCTAATTCACACCTTGCAACTAATAATAACCGTTGGCAGCGGTGCCAGTGATACCGCACACTCACAACTCTTCGCGATTCAACTTCGGGGCGACCCGTCACATCCGCGTCACGCCACGGTCCCGATCATTCATCGCCCGACATGCATACGCGCGAGCGAGGGCAATGGTTCCCGTCAGAGCAGGTCGAGGCGAACACCACGTCGCGCGCCTTTCCGCCGGCGCGGCGCAAAACGATAAAGTTGCGCCGGACGTCCGCGTCCTTCACCGCGCCACTCGCCCGTCGGTTCCACCAGGAAAGCGGCCTGCAAGGCGCGCCGGAAGCTCGCCTTGTGCAACCGTTTCGCCAGCACCGTCTCGTATGCCTGCTGCAGCTCCGAGAGCGTGAACACCCGCGGAAGCATCGAGAACGCGAGCGGTGACTGTTCGAGTCGCGTCCGCACCGCGGCCAGTGCGGCCGACGTCATGAGGCGCTGGCGTTCCTCGAGCGGTGGAAGCGGGTGCGTCTCGACCCACGACCAGGGCGACTCCACGTCCGTCCACGCAATGACAGCGACGTAGCAGACAGAAAGCAGCGCGCCGCCGGGATGTGCGGTGCCATCGGCGAAAGCACCCGCCTGTTCGATCCAGTCCACCTTGCCGCCCGCTGCGCTCCGCGCGATTCGCGCCGCTGCGGCGTCCAGCGTTTCGCTCCTCGACGGACTTCCCCAGGGCAATGCCGCGGTGCGCTTTCGTCCCGATCCTGCCGCCTGCGCCAGCAGATAGAGGCGCCGTTCGCGAACCGTGAGCAGGACGACGTCGATGGAAAACGGCGCGGCGGGCGCTGCCCTGCGAGACGGTAAAGCCGTACGTCCAGCCATGACGCGCGAATAAGTCTCACATTGAGACTAATGTCAAGTCGCGCGGCGTTGGCTGCCGGGCCCTACGGTTGGCGCGACGCAGAACGTGGGGAGCGCTGCTCTCCGGCGCCAAAGGGAAGCAGCGGCGGAATCGAGATGGGCAGCGTAGCGGTGATGGCTGTTTCGCCAGCGAGCGCCCGCGCGGCGGCGCGTTGCGACGCGGTGAATCCACCCCATGAAACCATGTACGTGGGAGTTTCCGGGACCTGCAGCAAGGCGTACGGCGAGCCAAAGGCAACCAGGATCACGCGTGACGTGCGCGCCTCGAGTCCTTTCATCAGCGCCTCGAACGCCGGCGGCGCGCCGGCTGTTGCCGAGCTCGAGCTGATGTTCACGTACGATCCGATCACGACAACGTCCGAACTGTCCACCGACGAGAGGAACACGTCCAGGTTAGGCAGACTGTCATCGGCGTTGATGTAGTTGCTCGTGAACTGCACACCGAGACGCCGCAGCTCCGCGTTGAACGCGACACCGGCACCGAGGTCAGCCCGCCGCGCATACGTCACCGCGCGCACGCGCGCGCCGGCGGCGAGGGGCACCAGCTTCCCGGTATCTCGGCCGAGGACGATTGAGCGATCCGCGATTGTTTGCGCGAGCTCCGCATGCGCCGGAGCACCTACGACCGCGCGGACCTTCTCCAGCGACACCTTTCGCTCCCGCTGGAGCCCCAGCCTGTCCTTCAGCAGGAGAACGCGGCGGACCGACGCATTCAATCGCTGCTCGGTGTAACGCCCCTCCGCCAGGCCGGCGACGACCGCGTCGATGGCACCAGCAATGTTCGCCGGCATGAGGAGGATGTCGTTCCCCGCGGCGATGGCGCGCTTGGCTGCCTCCACGGCGCCGAACCGATCGATGACACCGGCCATGTCCATTGCGTCAGTGAACAGGAGCCCGTCGAAGTGCATGTCTCGACGGAGCAGGTCGGTCATGACCAGCGGCGAAAGCGTCGCGGGAACACCGCTCGAATCCAGCGCCGGCAGGAATCCATGGAACGTCATGATCGCACCGACTCCGGCACGCACCGCTTCGCGGAATGGAACGAGCTCCACGGAATCCAGCCGGGCACGCGACGCGGTTACGGTCGCAAGCGCCAGGTGCGAGTTCGTCTCCGTATCACCATGGCCCGGGAAGTGTTTTCCCGTGGCGACGACGCCATTCTCCTGCAATCCGCGCACGAACGCTGCCCCGAGCCGCGCCGTAAGCGCCGGGTCTTCAGAGTAGCTCCTGGCGCCGATCACCGGATTCGCGGGATTGTTGTTCACGTCGAGCACGGGCCCGAACGCGACATGGATACCAAGCGCCCGGGCCTCGAGCGCGGTCGCCTTCGCCATCTCGTAGGCCAGCACGGTGTCCCGCACCGCGCCGAGCGCCATCTGCCAGGGGAACGACGTGGCGCCGCCGAGGTCGATCGCGTTAGGTAGGAAATACCCGCCGCGCGCCCTGAACCCGGCGCCGGTCTCGAGGTCCGCGCTGACGAGCAGCGGGAGCCGGCTCAGCCCCTGCAGCGCGTTCATTTTGGCCGCGATGTCGATCGGCCCGCCAACCGAAACGATGAAACCGCCGACGTGCTCTTCGGTCACCAGGCGGCTGATGCGCGTCCATTCGGCGCTGCCTTCGGGCACATAGTCGCCCAGCACAAACGGCCACACGAGTTGCGCCACGCGATCGCGAATCGACAGCGAGGCGATCACCGAATCGGCCCACGCCGCCCCGGTGCGCGACGTCGTCGTCCCGCTGCTGATTGCTCCGCCGGAAGCGCAGCTGCCGGCGATCGCCGCCAGTGCAACAGCGCCGATCGAGCGGCGCGTCGCCGACATGACTCGCGAGTTCGTCACCAGGAAATGGTCCCCTGTTTTGAGGTGTCCACGTCCTCGGCTGCCCCACTCTTGAAGAGGAATGCCTGCAGGTTTCGCGTCAGGAATTGCCGCGCCTGCGGGTCCATCACGTTCAGCCCGTAGTGGTTGATCAGCATCGTCTGCTGCTTGAGCCAGTCACCCCAGCACGACTGACACACTTCGGCGACGATGCGCGCGCCGATGGCGCCGGGAAACGGTGGTCGTTCAAAGCCCGCGCGGGTCTGTCCGCAACGGACACAGGTTACGTCAGGCATGATGCACGCTCGGCGTTAGTTGCTGCAGTCGTCGATGAGGACGACGACGAACCATCGAACGTCGCGGCCCGGACAAATCCCGCCCGGGCCGCGCTTCCGAAATGTAATCACGCCACCCGCGTACCCGGCTGTCAGTATCGCGGAACACTGGCGTCTACTTCCACGCTGTAGCGATCGATACCGCCCTCGAGGTGCGCCACGCGCGTGAAGCCCGCGGCGCGAAGCCGGCGAACGGCGTCGGCGCTTCGAATACCGAGATGGCAATACACAACGGTCTCTCTCGTCCGATCGAGTGTCTCGATCTGCTCGTCGAATTCACTCATCGGAACAAGTCGCGCGCCGGGCAATCGACAGATGTTCCATTCCCAACGTTCGCGCACATCGATCACCTGAGTTCCGCTGTCGAGCCGTGACACAACATCCGCGGGAGTTAACGACGCACTCTCACGAGGCGCTGGTGTCTCTCCACAGAAGGCGTCGTAGTCAACCAGTTCCGTGATCTCGCGCATCCCGCACATGGGACACTTTGGGTCCCGCGCCACGCTGAACGTCTGGAACCGAAGTCCAAGACCGTCGATGATCAGGAGTCGTCCCGCCAAGCTGTCTCCCAACTCGCAGATCGACTTGATCACTTCCGTCGCTTGCAGGACGCCGACCAGACCCGGCAACACCCCGAGCACACCGGCGTCCTGGCAATCCTGCACCACTCCTGGTGGCGGAGGCGCCGGATACAGGCAGCGATAGCAAGGTCCGTTCTTCGTTCCAAAAACCGACACGCGACCCTCGAAACGCAGCACGCTTCCGTGAACGCTCGGCACGCCGAGAAGCACGGTGGCATCGTTGATCAGGTATCGCGTGGGGAAGTTGTCCGTTCCGTCGACGACGATGTCGTATCCCGCGAGCGCGCCAAGCGCATTTCCAGAATCAAGGCGCCACGGAAACAGTTGGAGATCGACATCGGGGTTCATGCGATTCAGCCTTTGCGCGGCCACTTCGACCTTGCGATGGCCCACGTCGTCATCTCCGTACAGTACCTGCCGTTGGAGATTCGAAAGGTCGACTCGGTCACCATCGAGCAAGCCGATCGTGCCGACGCCCGCGGCGGCCAGGTACATCGCCGCCGGAGAGCCCAGGCCGCCCAGTCCGACGATCGCGACCTTAGCGGATTTGAGGCGCTCCTGACCGGCCAGTCCGACATCGGGCAGCGAAAGGTGCCGGGCATATCGTACGAGCTCGTCCGGCCGCAGCGTCGAGTTGTCGCCGGGAGCGCCGGCAGCCGCATGTGTCGGCATGATGGCAATATACGCCTCGCCAGAACTGGACATGCGCTTGGCGCGCTGTTTGCTTGGATTGCAGCAGCGGGCTCGACTACAGGTGCGGATGGAGGCGGATTCAGAACGGTCGCCGGACGGTCTGGCGATCCTCATTGTCGGGACAGATACACTGATCGAGGCGCTGCCGGCGAGACCAATTCAATTGGCCAACGCTTGCAGCGAATTGGGTTTCGGCCTCACGATCCCGCTTTCCTGGGGTGATGAACTGGTCGCTGAAGCCGCAATTCGCGCGCTACAGGCCAGGAAGTCCGGCCCAGCCCTTCTGTGTACCTGTCCGTTGGTTCGACAACGGTTACTTGGTTCTGGGACGGATCTCGCCAGCTCCATTGTTTCGCTGGTCTCGCCGCCGGTCGCACTCGCCAGATACCTGAGCGCAACGCTAGGCAGCCGTTTGACTTCCATCAGTTTCGTTGGTCGCTGCCCCAGCGCCAGACCGCCGGAGTTCGACGTCGCCTACACGCCGGACGAGCTGTTCGGGATCCTGCGAGCCCGAGGGGTCAATCTCCAGGAGCAACCCGACGTCTTTTTCAATCGATTGCCACCGGAACGGCAGCGTCATGTAAGCTTGCCGGGTGGCTGTCCGACTCCTGAAGCACTGTGGCAAAGGTGCAACGGAACGAGCCTCAAGGAGTTAGACACTTCCGACTTCGCGATCGAGCTTGCGCAGCATCTGCTTTCCGAGGAACAAGTCCTCGTTGACGCAGCCATCGCGGTCGGCTGCTCGTGTAGCGGCGTAACCAAGTCCACCACCGGTTACTCGGCGCGCGTTGCGATTACGTCGCTGGAGCCGCCTCGATCCTCTACTCCGATATTCGGCATCGAATCGGTCCCGGAGCTGACGTTGCCACTTCCCGAAAGCAGCAAGTCCCCAGCTGACAACAGTTACAGCGAGTTGAGGCCCGCGCCTTCCCGGGCGAAGATGGCCGTCACACCTACGACAGCGCTCAGGATGAAGAAGTAGAGAGGCTGTCAGATAACCGTCGTGAACGCGGATTTACGGTTATCAGTCTGATTCGGCGTATTCTCGCAGAGCCTTTGTAATCGCGCCGTCCACCCATTTGTCGGCATCGACTCCGGTCGGGGCCGTACGCGCGATCATCGAGAATTGACGAACCATCTCGCCGGCGATGACCGAGTCACTGGCGTCCTTTACGCCCAACGCATCGATCGCGCGAGTAGCGAGGCTCCGAAGCCGCTCACCCGTTTCTGGCTTCAGGCCCTGGATTCCGGGAAGCTTCCGGGCCGGTGGTGTTTCGCGTGTGCGCCTGCGAGCCGGAGCCTCGAGGAGTGAGCGTAGTGGGGCGAGACTGACGATGAACGAGCCAGGGGTGTCCTCGCCGTACGATTCGATCACGCCGAGCCGGCGGAGGCGGTTGAGCACCAGGCGTGTCGCGTCTTTCACCACTGGAATGCCTTCGAGACTCCCCGCCCCACGGCCCGTGATCACCAGGACTTCGCCCGTGAGCTCGACCTGCTTGGAACGAAGCCACGATTCCACGCGCGCGGCCGATTCCTGCCCTGAAAGTTTGCTGGCCCGGACGTTGAGCGTGCGCAGTGGACCGAAGCGAAGGCGCTCCAGCGACGAGGACGGCCTCGACTTCATCTCCTCAGGGTCGAATGGCCTCACGAACGACATGGCCGTCGAGATGTTCTTCCATCGGCTTCACGCCGAGGAGTGCCGCTAACGTGGGCGCGATGTCGACAACGAGGGTGCGTCGCGCATTGCGCCCTGCCTTGATGCCCGCGCCGTAGAAAATGATCGGCACGTTGGCGTCCATGTCGTGCGGCGATCCGTGCGTCGCGAAGTTCACGCCTGGCCAATACCAGTAAGGCTTCAGCGTCACGACGGCCGCGGCGTTGATGTCAGGCGGAAGCTGGTGATACCAGCGGCGCGCGACGTAATCGTTCGTCGTGTCCTTGGTCGTGAGCGTCGGGACTCGATCGACGCGCAACACGCCGCGAACCTTTGCCACCTCGGTTGCGAAGGTCCTCGCCACGGCCTCGGTTTTCAGGCCGACGCGTGTCAGCGCCGCGTCGTCGAGGTACAGGATTCCCTCGTCCCACGAGAACGCGCCCGTGTCTACGCCCGCGGCGCGAAGGCTCGCGAAGAGCGGCACGATGGCCGGTGTAACGTTGACGACTCCCGAGTCCTGGTTGGGATACCGCGACTTCGTTCCGGGCAACGGCGTCACCGCGTGGTCAGCGGTGAGAGCGAGGAGAATTCGCGTGGAATCGCGAAGCGTGAACAGCGTGTCGAAGAAGGCGCCGAGATAACGATCCAACCTGAGTATCTGGTCGTGGATCTCGCGGGAGTCGGGCCCGTAGTTGTGTCCGACGGCGTCGGTCGTGGAGAGCGAGACGGCCAGCAGGTCGGTAGCGGGACCGGCGCCGAGCTTCATCTGCCTAACGCCCTCGAGCGCCAGCGAGAGTGTCAGCTGGTCCATCATGGGGTAGCCGCTGAAGCTGGCCGCCGCCTGATTCGGATCGCTCGGGAGCTGGTGCGGGAATACGTAGTCCTCGCCACCACGTTCCGTGCGCACCGTATCCGGCTCGCTGTATTGCGAGGGATCCAACAGGAGATCCCAGGATTTGCCGGCCCATTGCTGCGGCAGTCGGCGATCGTTGAACGCCTGCACCCACGTGGGCAGGGAATCGCCGTAGTACTTGCTCGTGGTAAAGATTCCGCTTGGCGCGTACCAGAATGTCGGTTGCATGGCGCGGCCGAGCGGAAGGATGGCGCCTCGATCCTTGCGCGACACCGAAAGCGCGCGCGACGCGGCGTTGTTCGAGCGCATCCAGTCGATGAGCGTCGTCCCGCGGAACCGATACGGCGAGGCCGGCGCTCCACGCGCACCGATCAGCGGGAATTGCGCGTCGTAGACGCCCGCGGTGTTGGAGACGATTCCAGTGTTTCGCGGGAACCTGCCGGACAGCGTGCTCGCATGGCCCGGAGCCGTCTCGGTGTTCGCATGATCCTGGAATCCATTCAGGAACACCGCGCCTCCCTTGAGGAGACGCGCGAGGCCGCCGTTGAATTGGCGCTCCCACATACTGAGGTAGTCCGGCCGCAACTGATCGATCGTGAGCATCACGACCAGCGTCGGACGTGGCGTTACCGGCTGCACTGGTTGTACGGACGCAGCCTGTTGCCGCGACGCAGTGCCCTGCGTTGTTGCGGCTTGCCAGGGAACGAACAAGGCCGCGCCGGAGAGCAGCGCCGTCAGGGATCGCGAAAAGTTCAGGTGGGACATGGCCGGAGAATGTACCCCGATACACCGGGGTTCAGCACCATCCAATGAGACTTTCGTTCAAACGCCAGTTTCGTGCCCGATTGGAGGCCGAAGGTGTACTTGACGTCAGACTCGGGATTGGGGCTGGGGGTTTGGGTCGGAAATGGCAATCAACGGCTGCTGGAGTGAGAGCCCCCCGAACAGGGCTCGGAGGCCGAGATCGAGGTTACAGGTGGCAGCCTCTGACCTCTGAGCTCTGACCTCGGTCCGTCAGCCTAACGCGCGCTCGAGCCGGCGCAGCCCCTCCCCAAGGTCCTCTTGCGTAGCTACCAATGGGGGCAGGATCCGCAGCGTGTGGTCGCCCGCCCCCACCAGCAGCAGGCCTTCTTCCCGCGCGCGTGGAACCACCTCGGACGCTGGTTCATGCACGTCGATACCCCATATGAACCCTGTGCCCCTGACCTCGCGAATGCGCCCCGTGCGGCTCGCGATCTCGTGCAATGATGCCCCAAGCCACTCCCCTTGCGTCCGAACTGACTGGAGCAGCTTCGGGTCCGACACGCGATCCAGTACATGGCGCGCCACCGAGGCTACGAATGGTCCGCCGCCGAAAGTGCTTCCGTGATCGCCGGGCTGGATCGCTGCGCCGATCTCCTCGGTCATCAGGATCGCGCCCATGGGCAAACCCCCCGCGATGGGCTTCGCGAGCGTCATTATGTCCGGCACCACACCGACGCGCTCATAGGCGAACAGGTGCCCAGTGCGACCGAGCCCGCATTGAATCTCGTCGTACATGAGCGCAATCCGGCGCTCGCGGGTGAGCGCGCGAAGCTCGCGCAGGTATCCGGCGTCGAACACGCGCACACCGCCTTCGCCCTGGATCGGCTCGATGACCAGGGCGGCTACGGTTTCCGCGGCAAGAACCTTTCCGAGCGTCTCGAGGTCGCGCTCCGCGATCGACACACCGCCGGCCAGCGGCCGGAATGGTGCGCGGTACGCCGGCCGATCGGTCGCCGCCAGGCTCGCGAACAGCCGGCCATGGAACGATCCACGCAGGCCCACGATCTCGTGCTTCGCGAGCGAACCAACCGTGCGCGCCCAGCGCCGGACGAACTTGAAGGCGCCTTCATTCGCCTCTACGCCGGAGTTGCAGAAGAACACCCGATCCGCGAACGACAGCTCGACCAGTCGCTCAGCGAGCTTCTCCCCGGGCGACGTGCGAAAGAGGTTGGACACATGAATCAGGCCATCCGTCGCTGCATGGATCGCCTGGCGGAGCCCCTCGTCGCCGTAGCCTAACGCGTTGACCGCGATGCCACTGGTGAAGTCGACGTATTCGCGGCCGTCGGCGTCGAACACGCGAATTCCCTCACCGCGCACCAGCTCGATCGGGGCGCGCTTGTAGACCGGCAGCAGCGCTGAAGGCGTCGCGATGGGCGTGACGGCAGGAGGTGTCGCCATGAGGGCGGGGGTGGCCATGTTCAGGCTGGTGAGTGGGCTTTAGTGAGTCGAGTCCCGTGAGCGGGATCGAGCAATGCGTTCGCGTCACTGATACGGACGGCAATCACATCGGCGGCGAGTGCGTTGCGCGCCGCCTGCAGCTTGGCCGACATGCCGCCTTTTGCGACGCCCGAGGTGATCATGTCATCCACGGCGTCGGCCGAAATCGAGCGCAACACCGCGCCGGATTCGTCGAGCACGCCCGGGACATCGGCCAGCAACAGCAGTTCATCGGCGCGCAGCGCGCCCGCGATCGCGGCCGCCGCATCGTCGCCGTTGATGTTGAGTCCCTGGCCCGTCTCGGCGTGACGGCCGAGCGGGGAGATGACCGGCACGAAACCCGCGCCAAGGAGCGCTTCGACCGGGCGCGCGTCGGCGACCAGCGGCTCACCAACGGCGCCGAGCGCGCCGCCTTCGAGCAGGAGCGCGGGGAGAAGCCCGCCATCCTCACCGGAAATTCCGATGGCCGCGACGCCTTCGTCGAGCAGCTGCCTGACGAGTCGCTTGTTGATGGCGCCCGAAAGGACCATCCGAACGATTTCCATGTCGTCTTCGGTCGTCACGCGACGGCCGCCGATGAACGTCGGCTCCGAGCCAAGCCGGCGCTGCAGCGCCGTGACCTCGTCGCCGCCACCGTGGACCACCACCACCTCGTCGCCGCGGCGTACCACGCCAGCGAGGAGGCCGGGCAGGGAGGCATCGGCCTGCGCGCGACCGCCGATCTTCACCACGCGCCTCACGCGGGGAGCCCCATGGTTTCGGCCAGCCCGAGCGAGACGTTCGCGTTCTGGATCGCCTGGCCGGCCGCGCCCTTCACGAGGTTGTCGATCGCCGAAAAGACGAGGAGCGTTGGCTGCCGTACTCCACTCACCCGGCGCACGGCAATGCGGCAGACGTTCCGCCGTACCACGTCTTTCAGTGCCGGCGGATCGTTGGCGAGCTCCACGAACGGTTCGTTCGCGTATTCCTCGCGCCAGGGAGAAAGCAGGTCGTCAGGAACCGAGTCCACAGGAACCGTGATCGTTGCGAGGATTCCGCGCGCCACCGGCAACAGGTGAGGCGTGAACAGCAGGTCGAAATCGCCATTGAGCCGGGCGATCGTGTCCCGCATTTCAGGCAAGTGACGATGTTCGTTCCCTACGGCATAGGCGCGGAAGTTTTCGGTGACTTCCCCGAACATCATCTCGGCGCGTGGCGAGTTCCCCGCCCCTGTCACTCCGCTCGCAGCATCGGCAACGACCGTGGCACCTTGCTGCACGAGCCCCCGCCTGACGAGTGGGGCCAACGCGAGCAGGATCGCGGTTGGATAGCACCCGGGGTTCGCGATCAGCGGCGCATCCTGAAGTTGCGGCCGGTTCAGTTCAGTGAGGCCGTAAGGCACAACCTTGTGTGAATGTCCCGGCCGCAGGTCTGACGACAGGTCAACGACCCGCGGCCCCGCGGCGCGAACGCGCTCGACCCACTCGGCGGACGCGCCGTGCGGCAGTGAGCTGAAGACGAGCTCCGCCTTGTTCAGCGGAGCGTCGTCGGTGGCGATGAAGGTGATAGATCCCGACGACAACGCCAGGTTATCGCCCCGCCGTTCGTTGGCGGTGGCGAAGGCGAGGTCGAGGCCTGGATGCTCGGCGATGAGCGCGCAGAGCTCGCGTCCGGCGTAACCACTTGCGCCGAGGACGCCAACAGGAATTCTATGCATGACTAATGCATATTATTGCACACGGTCTCAGTCAACCTTCACCGGCTGTTTCCCGCGCACCCTCCTTCGCACGCTTACCCGCCTGAAACCACCGTGCTATCGTCGGTTTCGGCGCACCCATCGGAGATCCTGAACGCGTGAACAAGAAACGCCGGCAGCACGTCATCCTCGAACTGGTAGCCGCACAGCCGGTCGCCAGCCAGGAGGAATTGCGCCAGCTGCTCGAGGATCGTGGGTTCGCCGTGACGCAGTCGACGCTCTCACGCGACCTGCGCGAACTTCGCCTGGCGCGGATCCCCACGCCAAAAGGCGCTCGCTACGCCTCGCCGGACGCGATGCCCGAGGACCACCGCACCGCGCTCGAGGACGTGCTGCCGCAGTTCTTTGCGTCCAGCGACGGCGTGGGTGAACTGCTCGTGCTCAAGACCATCCCCGGCGGCGCGCAGCCGATTGCCGAGGCCATCGACGCGCAATCGTATCCTGATGTACTCGGCACGATCGCCGGCGAGAACACGATTCTCGTCATCTGTCGCTCCACCGCGGCGCGAGACCGCCTGGAGCGCCGGTTTGAACGCGTCGCGCGCGCCGGGGCGTGACCCGAGCGCGTCAGACGGCGTTGATTACCGCGCTGCAAGTCGATTAATTATGCAGTGAGATCCACGATCAACTTCGACACCTGACGGAGTGCGTCAATGCGCATAGTGCTGGCATATTCGGGGGGACTCGACACCTCGATCATCGTTCCGTGGCTTCGCGAGCATTATGACGCGGAAGTCATCTGCGTCGCCGCTGACATCGGACAGGGTGAAGGTGAACTCGACGGCATCGTCGAAAAAGCGCTCAGATCCGGCGCGGTTTCGTGCACGGTCGAGGACCTGCGGCAGGAGTTCGTCGAGTCTTTCGTTTACCCCACGCTTCGCGCCGGCGCGATCTACAACCGGAAGTACCTCCTCGGCACGTCGATCGCGCGCCCGCTGATCGCGCGCCGGCAGGTGGAAGTCGCGCGCGCGGTCGGCGCCGACGCGCTCGCGCACGGCTGCACGGGCAAGGGCAACGACCAGGTTCGCTTCGAGCTCACGTACATGGCGTTCGCGCCGGAGCTCAAGGTCATCGCGCCCTGGCGCGAGTGGGACATCCGGAGCCGCGAGGACGCGCTCGCGTACGCGGCCGCGCGGAACATCCCCGTCGCCGCGACCGCCACCAAGATCTATTCGCGTGATCGCAACCTCTGGCACATCTCGCACGAAGGGGGAGTGCTCGAGGATCCGAGCCAGGAGCCGCCGAAGGACCTGTTCCTGCTCACGACCGATCCGCAGGACGCGCCGAACGAATCCGAGGTCGTCTCCATCGGCTTCCGCAGCGGCACGCCCGTCTCCGTGAACGGTCGCGAACTCGGCGCCGTCGACTTGCTGACCGAGTTGAACCGGATCGGGGGACGCCACGGCGTGGGTCGCGCGGACATCGTCGAGAACCGGCTGGTCGGCATGAAGTCGCGCGGCGTGTACGAGACGCCGGGCGGCACGTTGCTCTACACCGCGCTCAGCGAGCTCGAACAACTCGTGCTCGACCGGGCGACCATGGACGCCAAGGACCTGCTGGCTCCTCGTTATGCAGACCTCGTGTACGAGGGGCGCTGGTGGACGACCGAGCGCGACGCCTACGATGCCTTCGTCAACAAGGTGCAGGAGCGGGTCACGGGCACGGTGGGGTTACGCCTGTACAAGGGGAACGTGATCATCGCCGGTCGCGAGAGCGAGAACGCGCTCTATGACGAGCGCTTCGTTACGTTCGGCGAGGACGACGTCTACCAGCAGAGCGACGCGGCCGGCTTCATTCGACTCTTCGGCCTCCCGGCCCGCGTGCGCGCGCTCAAGGACCAGCAGCTCGCTGCGTCCGAGCGCGCCTCCCGGACCAACATCACCGCGCGGTGACGCGCGGCGACACCGGCCAGGACGAGACGCCGCACAAGCTGTGGGGCGGGCGCTTCGCCTCGGGACCCCACCCGCTGCTGGAGCAGGTCAATCGCTCCATCGGCGTCGACTTCCGTCTCTGGCCCTTCGACATCCAGCTCTCCCAGGCCTGGGCAGAGTCGTTAGGCGCCGCCGGCGTCATCCCGGATGAGGAGTCGCGCATCCTGACGGCCGGGCTCGAGGCGGTGAGTCGCCGGATCGCGGCCGGCGTCACGCCGCTGGCGTCCGACGAGGACATCCACACGCTGATCGACCGGCTTCTCCACGAGGAAGTCGGCGACCCGGCGTCCAGGCTGCACACGGGTCGCAGTCGCAACGACCAGGTCGCGACCGCCACGCGGCTCTGGACCATGGATGCCTGCCGGCGTCTCGACCACACGGTTCGCGAGCTGCAGCAGGTGATGGTCACGCAGGCCGGACGGATGGGTGACGCCATCCTGCCCGCGTACACGCACCTGCAGCGCGCGCAGCCCGTGCGGGGCGCGCACTGGATGCTGTCACACTTCTGGCCGCTCGAGCGCGATCGCGCGCGCCTGGCATCGGCGGCGCGCACCGCTTCCAGCTTGCCGTTAGGCAGCGGCGCCGTCGCGGGGAGCGCCTTCCCGGTGTCGCGCGAGCTGTTGCGACAGCGGCTTGGGTTCGCGGCCATCTCGCCGAACAGCATCGATGCGGTGGCCGATCGCGATTTTGTCGCGGAAACACTGTTCGCGCTGACGCTCCTGGCCACGCACCTCTCGCGGCTGGCGGAGGACATGATCCTCTTCGGCTCGGGTGAGTTCGGATTCGCGCGCTTCGGCGACTCCTTCAGTACGGGGTCGAGCATGATGCCGCAGAAGCGAAACCCCGACGTCTTTGAGATCGCGCGCGGATCCGCGGCGCGGATGCTCGGCGACCTCACTTCCCTGCTCGCGACGCTGAAGGGACTTCCTTCGGGCTACAACAAGGACCTGCAGGACGACAAGCGCCCACTGTTCGATGGCGTAGACACCATGCTGGTCGTGGTGCCGGCCGTCGCCGGCGCGCTTGACGAGGTGAAGTTCGACAGCGCGCGCATGCGATCGGCGGTATCGGCCGGGCTCATGGCGACGGACCTCGCCGACTACCTCGTGGATCGAGGCGTCGCATTCCGCGACGCTCACGTCGCAGTCGGAAAACTGGTGCGCGAAGCGGAGACGGCGGGCGTCGAACTCGATGCCCTGCCCATTTCATCGTTCACATCAGCGCACGCGAAATTCGGCGCCGATGTTCTCGAGGCACTCAAGCCGGAGCGGTCGATCGCTCGCCGGAACCTTGCCGGTGGTACGGGACCCGATGCGGTTCGCGAGCAGTTGGCGGCGGCGGTCGCGGCACTAGTCGCAGGCGCCCGCTAAGCCTAAGGCGTGACCGTGCGCACTCCGTTCACGAAATACTCGGTCTCGCCGAAGCAGTCGGACGGCACGCCAACATGCTGCTCATAGCTCAGGGACACCCGCCTTCCCTCAGCCGCCTGAATCGCGTGCGCCACGCTGTCACTGCGCACCGAGAACTGGAACAGCAGTGGAGCGCTCCCCGGAATGTTCGACATCTGCAACTCGCCTTCCCACGTTTTGCAGAGCCATCCCTTTCTGGAGAGTTTCTGCACGTAGCCGACCCGTTCACCCGATGAGTAGCTGAACGAGAGCGTGATGCCGGACCAGATGGTGAAGACCAGGATCGGCAGGATCAGCACCGTGAAGATCGCCAGCTTCCCCCAGTGGCGCCTCAGGAAACCGCGCTTCTGAACGACCGGCTCTTCGCGTTTGTCTTCCGGACGCGTCTCCGCTGGTGCCGTTTCCTCGTCAGCCATGTTGGTCCTGTGGTTGGTGCTGTGAGGCTGGCCGCTCTCGGTTCTGGCTCGCCGTCCCCGGGTAAGGCCACGAGCGTAGTTTACAGTACGACTTGGAGGGTGCGTAGTGTCGCTTCAGCCTCGACGACAGACGGTCTCGGTGCGAGTGGGTGATGTCCCGGTGGGCTCGGGGCATCCCATTGTCGTGCAGTCGATGACGAACACCGACACCGCCGACGCCGCGTCGACGGCCGAACAGGTCATCGCGCTGGCCAACGCCGGATCGGAGCTGGTGCGCGTCACCGTCAACACCGACGAAGCCGCGGGGGCCGTTCCGGAAATCGTGGCGCGCGTGACGGACTCCGGCGTGAACGTGCCGGTGATCGGCGACTTTCACTACAACGGGCACCTGCTGCTCGTGCGCCACCCACGCTGCGCGGAAGCGTTGGCCAAGTATCGAATCAATCCCGGGAACGTCGGCAGTCGCCGTCGCGACGAGAACTTTCGCACGATCATCGAGGTGGCCAAGGCGAACGACAAGCCCGTTCGCATCGGCGTGAACTGGGGATCGCTCGACCAGGACCTGCTGACGTCGATGATGGACGAAAACGCCGCACGGGCCGAGCCGCGCGACGCGCGCGACGTCTACATCGACGCGATGGTCGAGAGCGGAGTGCGTTCGGCCGCGCTGGCGGAGGAGTGCGGTCTCGCGCACGATCGCATCATCATCTCGGCCAAGGTGTCACAGGTCGCCGACCTTGCGGAAGCATACCGGCGTCTCGCCGCGCGCTGCGATTATCCCCTGCACCTCGGGCTCACCGAAGCGGGCATCGGGAGCAAGGGCATCATCGCGAGCGCTGCCGGCCTGGCGATCGTGCTGGCCGAAGGCATCGGCGACACCATCCGTGTGTCGCTCACGCCGCGTCCGGGAGGAGACCGCACTGAGGAAGTGCGCGTCGCGCAGCAGGTCCTCCAGTCGCTCGGTCTCCGCCGCTTCACGCCGCAGGTGACCGCGTGCCCGGGCTGTGGGCGCACCACGTCGACCTTCTTCCAGCAGATGGCCGAGGACATCCAGGCGTACCTTCGCGAGCGGATGCCCGAGTGGCGCACGATGCACCCTGGTGTCGAGGAGCTGCGTGTGGCGGTGATGGGCTGCGTCGTGAATGGCCCGGGCGAGTCGAAGCACGCTCACATCGGCATCTCGTTGCCGGGAACGTTCGAGGAGCCGAAAGCCCCGGTCTACGTCGATGGAAAGCTCCACGTCACGCTCAAGGGTGACCGCATCGTGCCGGAGTTCCTGCAGCTGCTCGACGACTATGTCGCGCGACGGTACCCCGCGGGAGCCGCCGAGGTTACTCGTTAGGGCCTGTCAGGCGCTGAGCGCCGAGATCGCTGCGATCGTCTCGCGCAGCTCGTCCAGGATCCCGCCTCGAAGGCCTGATTCGCCGAGCCGTTCCGCGAGGCGCCGATATGAATCCAGTTGCCGTTCCCTCCCGCCGGGCACGCGCGCCCAGACCGACTGCGCGTCCAGGGTGCGACGCAAATCGGCGAGCAGTGTTCCGGCACCATGCAGCGCCTTTGCGGCGGCGAGGACCTGACCCTCTGCCGATGCGTGGCCCAGCCGCGCCAGCATGTCTTCGCGTCGCTCCTCCGGGCTGAGCTCGAGTCCCTCGTCGTCGGCGCGCCGCTCGGAAACCATCAGCGCGATCTCGAGCGCGCGGTCCCCGAACTTGTCGCCGACGCGATTCTGCAGCACCTCGATCGGAAACGCTTCGCGCGCATAGTCCTCGATGACATCCAGCAGGATTCCCGCGGTGACGGTGTCTTCATCGCATCCGTATCGCGTGAGGATGATGGCAAGGTTGGCCGGCTGCGTCGAATACGGCGGACGAGTGCCCCGGCGCACCTGCTGGTCATGATGCTTCGCCGCGAACGCCAACGCGTGGTTGGTACGGTCGGAGTATCCGTTCATGGTCGCAGCGGGCATCGGCATACGCGCGAAAAGCTATTCACGCGTGGCAGCGCTTGATACCCCGCGTGACGAATCGGCGAAAATCCGGACGAGGCGCTCCAGGCCGGCCGCGTCGTTATGGTCGAAAGCCGCGAGCCGTTCGGAATCGACATCGAGCACTGCCATCAGGGTCCCCTTGTCATCGAAGACCGGGACGACGATTTCCGACCTGGATCGCGAGTCGCAGGCGATGTGTCCCGGAAACGCGTTCACGTCCGGAACGATCACCGTTCGTCCCGTTGAGGCGGCAGTTCCACACACTCCACGACCGAATTCGATCTCGAGGCAGCCGAGCGTTCCCTGATACGGGCCAACGCGAAGGAGACGTCCGGGTTCCACGACGCGATAGAAGCCGGCCCACAGGTGCCCGAATCCCTGATGAAGGAGGCAGCTCAGCGTCGCCATGGTCGCGATCGGATCGACGATGCCTTCCAGCGTAAGGCGAAGTTGCTGCTCGATCGTCTCGTACGCTTCGGCTTTCGGGAGATGCCGGACGTCGATCGCGGTTTCAGCCATGTTCCGGTTCCTTCAGCGCGTGATTGCTTCGCGAAACAAAAAGGGGCGGCTCTCGCCGCCCCCGATGATTCCAGAAACAGCCTGGCTCAAAACTACTGGACCGTGATCTCGCCCTTCATGTTCATCGCCAGGTGCGGCGTGCAGTGGAAGGGATACTTGCCGGGCTTGATGTTGGTGAGGGACAGCGTCCACTCCTCGTTCGGCGTCGCGAGCAAGGGCGAGTTGCCGTCCACCGAGTTCGGCATGTTCGCAAACAGCTGGTCCTTCTGGTCGGCGGGGACCGTCGCGGGATCGAATGCGACGTTGTGCGGGCCAGTGGAGATCATGATGAACTTGATTCCGTCGCCTGGCTTGACCGTGATGTTGGCGGGCTCGTAGCGGTAGCCAGTCGCGTCGCCAATCATCTTGACCTCATGAATGGTCCCGGTGGGCGCGGCGTACGCGGCGGAGCCGGTGGCAGGAGCTGGCGTCGCTGGCGGAGCAGCCGTAGCGGTATCAGCAGCCGGCGCTTTCTCTCCGCCGCCGCAAGCACCGAGAAGGACAACGCCCGAGAGAAGGGCAACACCGAGCACACGCATTGCTTGAAGCCTCCGGTAGGATCTTGAGAGTCGATCCAGAGTTGGATGTGCCGAGCGGCTGGATCTCCGCTTGGTCAGCGGTTGTGAATTTATTCACAAGCGGCCGCGGCGCAATCCCGCACGCGATTTCCTCTAAACCGCGACAGCGATAACGTGCCGCGGATGTTTCGAACTCATGCACCGACTAAGGTGTTGCCAGCTGATGCATTAGACCATTTACGAAGTATGAGGTCGAGGCGGCGCGCATGACTTTTTCAAAGCTCTTCATGGCCGTGGAAGAGGTCGCGAGAACCTGCGGCGAGGTTGCTCACAGCCACTTCAGGAAAGGGCTTAGCGTCGAATGGAAAGCTGACGGTTCTGAAGTCACGCGGGCTGACCGCGAGGCTGAATCGGTCGCACGCGAGTGGATCCATCGTCGTTTTCCCGACGACGCGATTTTCGGCGAGGAGCTCGGCGCCGAGGGAGAGCAGGCTGGTCGTCGCTGGCTGATCGATCCAATCGACGGAACCAGGAGTTTCGTTCGCGGCGTTCCGCTCTGGGGTTCGATGATCGCGGTGCAAGAACAAGGAACGGTGCTGGCAGGCGCCATCAACTGCCCGGCCACCGGTGACTTCGTCATTGCGGCGCGCGGTGAGGGGTGCTGGCACAACGGAGTCCGCGCATCGGTTTCAAGCGTCGGCACGCTGTCAGAGGCAACGATCCTTGGAACAGACCAGCGCTTCAGGAAAAACCCATCGCGCGCTGGACGGTTCTCGGCCTTGAGCACAAAGGTCGCGATCGCGCGCTCGTGGGGCGATTGCTACGGCTACGTGCTCGTCGCTACCGGTCGCGCCGAGTTGATGGTGGACGACCGCCTCAGCCCGTGGGATGTCGCCTCGCTCGTTCCCATCATCGAGGAAGCCGGCGGCACGCTCACTGATTGGCGGGGAAAGCCCGGAATGGGCACTGACGCCGTCGCGACCAATGCCCTTCTTGCCGATGAATTGAGGAAACTGTTAGGCGTCCCCGAGTCGGCCGGCTAGAACTTCTCCATGATGCTCTTCGGCGCCTGACTGGGGTCACCGACATAAACGAATCTCACGTCGCGCATGTAGCGCAGCGCAGCGCGCTGTATGTCAGCGGGCGCGATCGCGCGAAGTTCATCGACAAAGCGGTCGGCGCGCCGGAAGTCACCGTAATACAACTCGGCGCGCGCCAGAAAGTCTGCCTGCTGCGCACCGGACTCATTATCCAGGAAATACTGCGTGATGAACTGCAGGATCAGCCGCTCGAGGGCGCGCGGTTCGACGCTTCCCGTTTGCAGGTCCTGCAGCTCGCGACGCATCACACTGAGTGCCTCTTCCGGCGACACCGTCGTCACGTACAGACCGCCTGACGCGACGGCGCGCTCGATGAACGGAGCATCCACCGCGTAGGTGAGGTTCCGCTTTGAGCGCACTTCGCTGAACAGCTGGCCCGCCAGGATCGCCGTTGCGATGCGGAGGGCGTGATAGTCGGGTGAGTCTGCACGCGGTCCCGGATACAGACCGAGGATGTAGTTGGTCGGCAGGCGCCGATTGATGGTGAGAACGGCCGATCGTCCCCTCGGCAACGTGTCTGGCAGCGTCCAGCGATAGGAGCCGGCGGGAAGTTTGGAGAGTGTGCCGCGCACCAGCCGCTCCACCTGCGCCCTGCTCACGTCACCCACGACGACGAGCAGCATGCGAGACTTCACGACCTGCGTGGCCTGGTAGCGCTGCAGGTCCTGCACGGTGATGCTGGACAGCGACGCCTCGGTGCCGGCCGGTTCGAGCGCGTACGGATGACCCTTGAACGCGAAGGAATCGGCGGTGGACTCGACCAGCGCGTCAGGCGAGTCCTCGCGTTGGCGAACGCCGGAGACGAGTTGCCGCCTGATGAGGCCAACGTCGATGGAGTCGAGTTTGGGCTCCATCAGCCGGCTGGCGAGGATGTTCCACGTCGAATCCAGCGTCGAACGTGTTGCCTGAAGCCTGATGGAAGACCAGTCAACGCCAGCCTGTGTATTGATGCTGGTGCCTAACTGCGCCATCGATCGCCGGAGCTTGTCGAGCGAATACGACTTCGTGCCTCGCTCGCTCGCTTCGAGCAGGAGCAGCTCGATTCCCGCGTTGGCCGCGGTGACCTGCCTGACGCCGCCCAGCAGGTAAAGGTTCGCGACAACGATGTCACCGGTTCCAAGCTGCCGTTGGATGACGCGAATGCCATCCACGTTGTACGCGACCGTGCCGGTGTCGGCGCCCGCGATCGCAGAGCTCGCGCTCCGAAGTTGTGCGAAGACGCGGCCAGGAGCGGCCGTGCCCACGGCGAACAGCACGGCGAGAAAACACAGGGCTCTGATTTTCACGGGATGATTCTCGGCAATACGTCAGCGTCGCGGAGCCCGAGGCCGGCCTTCACGCCGGGCGGCAGGAGCAGGCCAACCACCATCGGCTTCCCGACGATGTACTTCCGGGCATAGTTGCGAAGATCGTCGAGCGTCTGCGAAGCCATGTTATCGACGTAGCCCATGTAGTACTCGAGGCCTGATACGCTCCACCAGAATCCGATGGTGTGAGCATGATCCGAAGGCCGATCGAACCCGAACGCCGTGCTTACCGCGCGTTCGGCTTTCGTGGCAGTGATTTGCTCCGGCGTGATGTATCCGGGATCGGCCAGGTGCTCAACCTCCCGCTGCAGCGCCGTCATCGCCTCCTTCAAGCGATCGGGCGTGGTCTGTCCGCTGATCGTGATCGGACCGACCTGGTTCAGCGTGTAGTAGTTCACAATGATCGATTGCCAGAGTCCCGAATCGACGAGCTTTCGCTGGAGCTGTGATCCCGGCTGGTTGAGCGCATCGGAGAAGACGTCGGCCGCATACGTTGAGCCCGGGTCTATCCGCACGCTCGGCCCCTGCCATTGCAGCGTCACCGTGACCGCGCTGACCGGACGCTCGATGTAAATCGCGGTGCTCGCGGTCAGCGCCGGAATCGGTGGAATAGGTTCGGCGGCGAACGGGTCTTCGCCGCGAGGCCAGTCACCCAGGTACTTCTCGGCCAGCGCGAAAACCGTGTCCGGATTGACGTCCCCGGTGACGATGAGGGCCGTGTTGTTCGGCACGTAATACCGGTGCTGAATCGCGGCCATTTGCGTCGGTGTCACCTTCTGAAGGACTTCCCGCTCACCGATGATGTTCTTGCGACTCCATTGGCCCGGGTAGAGCGCCTGGCCCGTCTTCTGCTGGAACTCGAAAAAGGGACTCGACTCGTTCCGGTCGTATTCCCCGAGGACCACCTGCCGTTCGCGCTCGAGTTCCTCGGCCAGGAACTTTGGCCCGCGCAGCGCGGCAGCCATCAGCTTGATCCCGCCGGCGAGGCTGTCCGTCGGGAGGTGCATGTAATAGTTGACGCGCTCTTCCTGGGTGGTGCCATTGAATGACGCGCCGAGCTCCGACGACCGCTGGATGAACTCATCCTGTGCCGGCAATTGCTGGTTGGCCTTGAAGAACATGTGCTCGTACATGTGAGCCAGTCCTTCATAGCCCGGTCGCTGCGTGAACGAACCGTTTCGAACATCGAACTCGATGGTCGCCAGCGGGACGCCGTGGCTCTCAGCAACGATGACTTCGAGGCCGTTCGCGAGAACCCGCTGACGAATGAACTTTTCGAGCTCGGTGCGTTGCGCCTCGACCGGAGAGGGTGACACCGTGGCGACCGACGCGCACGCGGCCAGAAAAACTGCAAGCCACGTCCGGTTGGCGTCGCGCCGATGTGCTTTCCTGGAATTGTTCACGCTGGCGATATCCGGGGTTCTCTGGTTTTCTTTGTGCGCCGATGGCAGAACATCGAGAAACTCTGGCCCGGTTCGGGGCACTGGCCGCGCACCGCCTCGACGCATCACGACTGCGGCGGGATGTTCCGCTCGCTCCGTACACCACGTTCCGGATCGGTGGTCCGGCAGATCTCCTGTACGATGCCACGACGGCAGATGATCTCGCAAACGCAGTCGAGACGAGTCGCGAGGCCGGCCTGCCTCATTTCGTCCTTGGACTAGGGGCCAATATCCTGGTGGGCGATCGTGGTTTCCGCGGACTCGTCATCAGGAACGTGGCCCGCGAGTTCAGGTTCGACGGCACGCGGTTGTGGGCCGAGAGCGGCGCGATCATGCAGGACCTCATCCTGGCCTCGGTCCGTCAGGGATTGTCGGGCCTCGAGCATTACATCGGGATTCCGAGCACGGTGGGAGGCGCGGTCTGGCAGAACCTGCATTTCCTGTCGCCGGCCCCGGAACGCGAGCGCACGATGTTCATCGAAGAAGTTTTCGAGTCGTGCGAATTGCTCTACGAAAGTGGCGAGCGGCGCACTGCGCACCGTGACGAGATGGCGTTCGGTTACGACACGAGCGTCCTCCACCATCGCCACGACGTGGCGCTTTCCGTGACGTTCGCGCTGGCGGCCGGCGATTCCGATCGCATGAACCGGATCCTTCAGGAAAACCTCGCCTGGCGCGGTGCCCGCCATCCGTGGCTCGACATTCACCCGAGTGCGGGGTCGATCTTCAAGAAGATCGAGGGCGTTGGCGCGGGTCGTCTCGTCGACCAGTGCGGGTACAAGGGTCATCGCGTCGGTGACGCGCAGATCTCCTACCTCCACGCCAACATCATCATCAACCTGGGGAAAGCCACGGCGGCCGACGTTCGACGACTCATCGCAGAAGCCCAGCGCGTCGTCGCTGAGCAGCACGGCCAGCACCTCGAGCCAGAGATCGGTTTTGTCGGCGAGTTCTGATCCGCTAGTCGTCCGCGTCAGGCGTCAGTGAGGCCGCGGCGCGGCGCCGATCCTCCCGGCGCGCCACCACCACCGATGCCAACGCTCCAGCCGCCAGGATCGCGATCACGACCCCCAGCATGTACAGGTTCACGTTAGGCCCCAGCCATTCCTTCAGGAGGTCGCCGGTCAGCATCTTGGCGCCGATGAGCCCGAGGATCGCGGACAGCGACGTCTTCAGGTACTTGAACTTCTCGATCGCTCCGGCCAGCGCGAAGTAGAGCGAACGCAGGCCAAGGATCGCGAACACGTTGCTGGTGAAGACGAGAAACGGATCGGCAGTGATGGCGAACGCCGCCGGGATCGAATCCAGCGCGAACACGAGGTCCAGCACGTCGATCAGGACGAGGCCCACGGCGAGCGGCGTGAGCATCCGGCGGCCGTCGACAATCGCCGTGAAGTGATGCTCGTTGAACTGCCCCGTGACCGGGAAGAAGCGCCGCAGCAGCCGGATGATGAATACTTCGTCCGTCTCGATGTGCCCTTCGTCCTTCGTCAGCAGCATCTTGATCGCGGTGTAGACCAGGAACGCGCCGAAGAGGTACAGGATCCAGTGATAGCGCGAGACCAGGGCTACGCCGACCACGATCATGACGCCGCGCAGGAACAGCGCGCCGAGGATGCCCCAGATCAGCACCCGATGCTGGAACTGCGGCGGAATGCGCAGGTGAGCAAAGATCATCGCCATCACGAACACGTTGTCGGCGCTCAGCGACAGCTCGATGAGGTACCCGGTGATGAACTTGAGCGACGCCAGGCGGCCGTCGTTCACCGTGTTGTCCATGCGATCGACGTGGATGCCTAACGCCATCCAGTGGTTCTCGTAGGCGACGTAGATGAACCCGGCGAAGGCGAAGGCAAGGACCACCAGCACCGCGGTGAACGTCAGCGCCTCGCGCACCGAGACCACGTGCGCCTTGCGATTGACCACTCCCAGGTCGATCGCCAGCATCGCGAACACGAAGAGCAGAAATCCGCCCCAGGCCCACAGTGTGTAGTCGATGGAACTATCCTCGGCTGTGTTGTTGGCGCTGCGCCCGGTTTTTCATGAGGCGGACAGCCATTCCCGCCACGAGTCCTCGTCCACGCCCACACTGACCTTGTGACCGAAGCGCACCAACGGCTGTTTCAGCATTCCGGGCTCCTCGGTCAAGCGCTTGAGCCACCAGTCATCGGAATGCATGGAACGCTGCAGGCCCAGGTCGAGGAAGCGGCGCGACTCCCGATCGACAAGGCTCGCCACGCCGAACCGATCCGAGAACCGTCGTAACTCTCCAAGCGCCGGCCCGCGCTCCTGAAAATCGACGAAATGCGTGAGGATCCGACGCTCGGAAAAGAACCTCAGGGCCTTCCGGGTATCCGCGCTCTTTTTGGTACCGAAGACCTGGACCGGACGAGCTTTGGCTGCCGCGTCTGCCACGTGCGTATCTGGCGATGAGGGGTGAATTGAACCGCTCGTAGTCCGGCGAGTAATGTAGCCTCGTGACTGTTGAGTTCCGTCCGGCGTGGTGGCTCCCCGGACCCCACATGATGACGATGTGGGGGAAGTTTCTACGCCGGACTGAATTAACGGGCGTGAAGCTCGAGCGGATCCCGACGCCGGATGGCGATGAGCTCTCGCTCGCGTCCGATGCAACGCGCCGTTCTGGTCCCTTGTTGCTGATGCTTCACGGACTCGAGGGCGGACTGCACTCGCACTACGTGAGTGGGATCTGGTCGGTTGCCCGTCAGCGCGCGTGGCAGACGCGGATGCTTTTGTTCCGGACCTGCGACGGCCGAATGAACGCCGCGCGACGAACGTACCACTCCGGCGAGACCACCGATCTTGACCTGGTGATCCGGCGCGCGATCCTCGAAGACCCAGCGCGGCCCATTGGACTCGTCGGCATTTCACTCGGCGGCAACGTGATGCTCAAGTGGCTCGGCGAACAGTCCGACAACGCGCCAGAGCAGGTACGTGCAGCCGTCGCGGTTTCAACTCCGTACGACCTCGCCAGGTCGAGTCGCGCCATCAACGCGGGCTTCGCTCGCCTTTATCAGTGGAATTTTCTGAGGTCGCTCAAGAGAAAGGCTCTCCTCAAGCTGGCTCAACATGCCGATGTCGCCACACCCGCCGGTCTGGGCGCGGTACGGACCATTTGGGAGTTCGACGACCAGTTCACGGCCCCGCTTCACGGATTCAAGGACGCCGCCGACTACTACGCCCAGAGCAGCTCGATCCGGTTCCTCAGTCGCATAAGGCGGCCCACACTGCTGTTGAGCGCGCAGGATGATCCGTTTCACACACAAGAGGTTCTGCGCGACGTTGAGCGGATCAGCGCTGTGAACCCATTCCTGGAGACGGAATTCCACCGGCGCGGCGGTCATGTTGGATTTGTGGGAGGCGCGCCTTGGCGGCCGAGGTACTATGTAGAGGGGCGCGTGGGGTCTTTCCTGACGGAATACCTCGAAGCGCCGAGCTCAACGGAGAGAACCGGGGTAGCGCGCGTGTAGTGCACGCGAGGTGGTTCACATGTCGGACGCCCTTCTCTTCACAGTGATCTTCGCGGGATTGTTTGTCGTGCGAATCATCCTCGCGACGATCTTCTTCGCGCTGATCCTTCCCGCTGGCGATCGCTGCATCATGTGCGACTCACCGACGATCCGTGTGGCGTCGATGTTCGATCATGTCCTGCCGTACTTTCGCAGGAGCTGGTGCCTGAAGTGCGGGTGGCGCGGTGTACTTCGGCGTGGAGCCGTGACGCCTGAATCAGCGAGATCTGAAACGCTTACGCGCCGGTGACGCGCGATCGCCCGGCATCTCGCGCGAACAACACCAGCCATTCGGGCCAGTTGCCACTCAGGTCGAAGAAGTCGTCGAAGTACACCAATCCCGCGCCTTCGAGATCGCCGATTACGTCCTGCAGCGCGTCTTCCTCCAGGATCGGACCAACGAGAACGAGATCGCCTTCGACGCGGAATTCCTCGTCGGTCAGGCCCAGTCGTTCATCGAAGGCGGCGCGTGTCAGTCCCGCGCGTTCGAATGCGCTGCGGCGGATCAGGAGACTCGGATGCTTTGCGGAAAGTTCGAGGGGCATGACTGAAATGGATGCACCAGTCGCCGCTTGCCCGCTACCTTCAGCAAATGTCCCGCGGTATTCCATCCGGACTCGAAGCCCAGTTTGACGTAATAGTCATTGGCGCTGGACACGCCGGAACCGAAGCGGCGGTAGCCGCGGCGCGCCTTGGAGCTTCCGTCGGCCTCATTACCAGCGCGCTCGAGACGATCGGCCAGATGTCGTGCAATCCGGCCATCGGCGGCGTGGCCAAGGGCACCGTGGTTCGCGAAGTCGACGCGCTCGGGGGGATCATGGCGCGCGCAACCGATCTCGCGATGATCCAGTTCCGGATGCTCAATCGCGGCAAAGGAGCTGCCGTCTGGGCACCGCGGGCTCAGTGCGATCGCGGGCTTTACCGGCGCGCCGTGCGATCACAGCTCGAGTTGCACGCGGGGCTTCGCACCGTCCAGGGTACGGTTGCGAGGCTGCTCCTCGATGGTGAGGAGGTAGCTGGAATAGAGACGATGGAGGGGAGGCGATTCGGCGCCCGAAGTATTGTGCTCACCACGGGCACCTTCCTTCGTGGACGAATCCACATCGGCACGACGACCAGGATTGCCGGTGGGCGGGCGGGCGAAGCCTCGACCGTCGACCTTGCCGAACAGCTGGAGCGAGCCGGCCTGAAGGTCGAGCGGTTCAAGACCGGAACGCCGCCGCGCATCGACGGTCGCACAGTCCAATTCGACCAGTTGCAGCGCCAGGAGAGTGAAGTCGAGGAGTTCGATTACTCGTGGTCACACTTCTGGGCCGAAAGGCGATCCACAGGTCGCGCCGCGCGTCACCCGGCGCAGATGCCTTGCTGGATCACCTTCCTCGAGGAACCCGGCAAGCAACTCATTCGCGATCACCTTGCCGAATCCGCCATGTATGGCGGCGCGATCAGCGCGCGTGGTCCGCGCTACTGTCCTTCCGTCGAAGACAAGGTGGTGCGTTTCCCTGACGCGGAGCGACACCAGCTCTTCCTGGAGCCGGAGGGTCACGACACCACCGAGTTGTACGTGAACGGGCTTTCGACCTCGCTGCCCGCGCCCGTGCAGCTGGAAATCCTTCGTTCGATCGAGGGACTTGGCGCCGTGCAGATGACCAGGGCGGGTTACGCGATCGAATACGACTACTTCCCGCCTACTCAGCTTTGGCCGTCGCTCGAGAGTCGCGCCATCCCCGGATTGTTCTTCGCTGGACAGGTCAACGGGACGACCGGTTATGAGGAAGCGGCTGGTCAGGGCCTCATGGCCGGTCTGAACGCGGGCAGACGGGCGCGGAATGAACCGCCGGTCATCCTTGGACGCGAAACGTCTTACATCGGAGTTCTCATCGATGACCTCGTGACGCGTGGAGTCGATGAGCCGTACCGTCTTTTCACGTCGCGCTCCGAATTCCGCCTGACGGTGCGGCAGGACAACGCCCTTCGCCGCCTGGCTCCGATCGCAACGGGCCTGGGCATGTTTGATGAGCGTGAGCGAGGGGTGGTCGAGTCCCGGCTCGAGCGTGAATCGCAGCTCGCTCGGCGCGCGCGCGAAACTGCGCTGCCGCCGCCAGCGGCAAATCCCGTCCTCGAAAGCGCCGGGAGCGCACCGATCCAGGAGCCCGTTCGCATCGCCGAGTTGGCGCGGCGACACGGTGTCAGTTTGCGCCGGCTTTTCGAAGCCGCGGCTGCGCCGGTGGAGATGGAGGCCGACGCGCTTACGACGGTCGAACTGGAACTGAAGTACGCTGGTTATTTCGAGCGCGAACGCGTGCAGGCTGATAAGCTGCGCCGGATGTCGCAGCTCGTGCTGCCTGACGATCTTCCGTATTCGGACTTCCTGTCACTCTCCACCGAGGCGCGGCAAAAGCTGTCTACACGTCGACCAACCACTCTTGCACAGGCGGCGGGAATCCCTGGCGTGAGCCCAAGCGACTTGCAGAACCTGCTCATCGAGATCGAACGACGGCGGCGGTCTCCGGACGCGTCCTCGGTGGCTTCGTGAAGCCTGCTGAGCGTCTGCACACTTCGCCCGTCAGGCCGCGGTGAACGGAACCGAACGCGTCGCGCTCGCGCGCCTCTGGGCGGTTGCACTCACCATTCTCTCGTTTCTTCCGTTTGCGAACTGGATCGCCGGTGGCCACGAAGCGCCCTGGTATGGAGTTGCGCTTTCGGAGTGGACCAGCGGTTCGGCGATCTCCCTGGGTTCGGCGCTGGTCCTGTTTCTTGTCCTCAGGCGGCTGAACTGGTGGCCGTCAGGGTGGGCAAGGATCGCTGACGGGGCCGTCCTGCATGGACCGCGGACCGGTACGGTGCTCGGTGTGTTCTCCCTCGCATTGTTCGGAATCGTTGCGGTTCAGGTTCTGGCCGGCCGTCCACTGTTGATCGACGAGATCGTGCAGGTCATGCAGGCGAGGATCCTCGCTGAAGGACACGTCGCCCGCCCAGCCGACCAGTTCCCGGAGTTTTTCAGCGCGCTCCACGTCGTCGACGTGAACGGCACAGTGTACTCGCAGTTCCCTCCGGGCGGGCCGTTGATGCTGATGCCCGGTGTGATCGCGGGCGTGGCCTGGATGACCGGCCCGGTGTTCGGCGCGATTGCCGTTGTCGCATTCTGGTTCCTGGTGCGCCGAACCGAAACATCGTCGGTCGCGTTAGGTGCCGCGGCGTTGCTGGCGATAGCGCCTTTCATGGTGTTCATGGCGGGGTCGCACATGAACCACGTGCCAACCCTGGCGTGGCTTTGCCTCGCGCTGCTTGGACTCCACTACACGACGAGTGATGAGGGGTCGGTGTGGAGCGCGCTGTTCACCGGTTTGTGCCTGGGAGTCATGGTGTCGATCCGGCCAGTGGATGGTGCGGCGTTTGCCCTGCCGGCCGGTGTGTGGTTGCTGGTGCGCACGGTGCAGCGTCGCACTTCCCTTGCCTGCCTCCTCGCGTCGGGCGTTGGCGTGGCAGCGCCGGTGATAGGCGTGCTCGCGTACAACGACGCGACCACGGGAAGCCCAACGCTGTTCGGCTACGAGTTGCTCTGGGGTGCGAGTCACGGACTCGGATTTCACCAGGCGCCCTGGGGAGTAACCCACACGCCGGCGCGTGGCTTCGAGCTGGTCAACACGTATTTCATGCGGCTGCAGACGTACCTGTTCGAGACTCCCCTCCCCTCCCTCGTCCCGGCGATCGCGGCGCTCGCGTTCGTGCGCCGCCTCAGCACGTTCGATCGCTACCTGCTGGCCAGTTCGTCCCTGCTCGTCCTCGGCTACTTCGCGTATTGGCACGATGGCTTCTTCCTCGGGCCGAGGTTCTTCTACCTGCTGCTGCCACTCCTGGTGTTGTGGACGGCGCGCTTGCCGTCGATCGCGCGCGACCGACTTCCGCAGCTGGGCGCTGATCGCTTCGTCCTGCTCGCGTACGCGGTGAGCGCCGTTGTCGCGATCCTCATCACGGTGCCTGTGCGCGCAACCCAGTATGCGAACGGCATGCTGCTGCTGCGACACGATTACGTCGCGCCTGCCGCCAGGGCCGGCGTGCAGAATGCGCTCATCCTGGTTCGCGAGAGCTGGGGTGCGCAACTCATCGCTCGTCTTTACGCGCTCGGTGTCTCCCGGAGCGATGCCGAGGCTCTTTACCGCAGCGTCGACACCTGCATCCTCGATGAAGCGATTGCGGGCCTTGAAATCGACGGCCGGCGCGGGCCGGCAGCAATGGAGCGACTGCGGCCTTTGACCGCGGATTCACTGCGGTTGGTGATCAGCACATTGTCGCCCGACGGAACGGAGCGGGTGTTGCCAGGAACGAGCTACTCCGTCGTGTGCCAGCGACGGGTGCTCGAGGATCGCGCGGGATATGCGTTTTTTGCTCCGCTGCTCGCGCGCGACCCGGGTACGAATCTCTACGCTCGCGATCTGCACGCGAGAGATACACTGCTCCTGCAGCGCTACGCCGGACGCCCGGTGTACATCCTGCGTCTCGCATCGAGCGAAATGGGCGCGGCGTTGAAGCTCGAGCCGTTGTCGCTCGACTCGGCACGCGCGGAGTGGGCGTCGCTGGCTCCTCCAGGTCGCTGAGAACCACGAGTTACCGCGGTACTGCCGGAACCACGAGTTACGGCGGTACTGCCGCAACCAGAGTTACGGCGGAACTGCCGGAACCTCGAGTTACCGCGGAAACTCCGCGAAATTGGCGCGGGACCTACAAGAAATCGCGGCCTTTCGCCTGTCGTCCTCGACAAGTCGTCCTTGGACGAGTTCGCGTTAATCCCCGTCTTATCCGCGACAACTCGCCTTCAATGAATTCGCGCGCTTCCGCGTCTTGCCGCGACAACTTCTCCATATGGGGAACGCGTCTTATCGCGACTATTAGTATTTAAATGTGTATAAATACTAAATTAGTCGGGAATGAAGGCGCGCCTAACGAGTAGGTCAGACGACCGCACAGGGACTGGGAAGGGCTGCAGCCATTTGAGCTCGAGAGGCCGAGCCGAGCTGAGCCACCAAAAGGGTGGAAAAACCAGCGGAGCGCCGCTCCGGAGAGGGGAACTGATGGGCTCAGGGCAGGGCGGTGTGCTACATCGGAATCAGACTTGGTGTCGCGACTGAGAGTTCTCTCAGCGCTAAGCCATTGATGCTCAATGTCTTAGGTCGAATGGCGTGACGCCGTCGCACACGCGTCGCTGGTGCGGCTGATCGACCCATCGAGTGCCTGGTGGCAGTCGGCTTTCCACAGACGGCCTGAATCTTCCCACACGAATGTTCCACGTGGAACATGGGAATGGCCCGCCAGCCGAGACCGAACTATTATCGGATCGCGCTGAACCCCAACCCGTCGCCCGTGGCCAAGAAAAGGCGAATCGTCGCTATTACCAACCAGAAGGGCGGCGTCGGCAAGACAACCACAGCCATCAATCTCGCTTCAGCACTCGCAGCAGCGGACCGGCGAGTTCTCCTGGTTGACGGTGATCCTCAGGGGAATGCAACCAGCGGATTGGGCATCGTAGAGCTGACGAGCCCAAGCATTTACGAAGTTCTGATCGATAAACTCCCAGCGAGCGCTGCTATTCAACGCGGTGTTCACCTCGCGAAGCTCGATGTCCTTCCTGCCACGCCAGATTTGGCCGGCGCGGAAGTTGAGCTGGTCAATGAAGCCCGCCGCGAAGTACGCCTCGCCGAGGCATTGGCTGACGAGCGAGACAATTACGACTTCATACTGATTGACTGTCCGCCGTCTCTCGGTTTGCTGACGGTTAACATGCTCGCGGCCGCGGATTCGATCCTGATTCCGCTTCAATGCGAGTACTTCGCACTCGAGGGGCTAACGCAGCTTCTGCGCACGGTCCACATGGTGAAGGAAGGGCTCAAGCCGGATCTCGAGGTCGGCGGAGTGCTTCTGACGATGTACGACTCCCGCTTGAACCTCTCGCGTCAGGTCGCCGAGGACGCCAGGGAGCACTTCGGAAATCTCGTCTTCCAGACCGTTATTCCGAGAAACATTCGTTTAGCAGAAGCGCCCAGCTACGGAAAGCCGATCCTACTCTACGACATATCGTCGGTTGGCTCATCAGCGTATATGTCTGTGGCTAAAGAAGTTATGACCAAAATGGAAACATATGATTCCGCCGAACCAACGAAGACAGATGACCAACAGCTCGAGACTCAGGTCGCGGCGTCATGACTGACCCTACAGGCTCGGATCGCACACGAAGGCTCGGGAGAGGGCTGAGTGCACTCATCGGATCGTCGCCGCAACCAGCCCAGACACCGGCGCCTTCACAGGCTCCAGAGCCGTTCCGCGAAATCCGGCTCGACCAGATCGTTCCGAATCCGCGTCAACCTCGACGCGACTTTTCAGATGCGGAGCTTCAGGAACTCCAACTGAGCATGCAGGCGAGCGGCCTTCTCCAACCAATCGCCGTTCGACCCCGAAAGGACGGAAGATTCGAGCTCATCGCCGGCGAACGCCGATTCCGCGCCGCTACCAGACTCGGCTGGCCGACGATCCCCGCTTACGTCCGCGACGTCAGCGACGAACAGCTACTCAGTCTTGCCCTGGTTGAGAATCTCCAGCGTGAAGACCTGAATCCGATCGAAGAAGCTGAGGGCTACCGGCAGCTCATCAGCGATTTCGGGCTGGCTCATCAGCAAGTGGCGCAGGCAGTGGGGAAGGACCGTTCGACAATCACCAACGCCCTTCGGCTCCTCGCGCTTCCGGAAGAGGTGCAGCGACTCGTTCGCGACGGCTCATTGACGCTCGGACACGCGCGCGCGCTGCTCGGAGTTCCTTCGGGCACTTCGCTGACGGAGCTGGCGCAGCGAGTCGTGTCACAGCGACTCAGTGTTCGGGAAGTGGAGCGCTTGGTCCAGGAGACCAAGCCCGCTGTACGACGGGCTCGTGACGCGGAGAGCCAGCAAACAGTATCTGATGTGCCGGAAGTGCGTCGGCTCACAGACCGGTTGCGTCGTTTTCTGCAGACTGACGTTACCGTTCACGCCGATAGCTCAGGCCGCGGAGAAGTGAGGATTCGGTTCTACTCGGCCGATGATTTCAACCGCGTGTTCGAACTAATCACACGGTCATCGAACGATGCCGACTGAAACTTCACGTCCAATACCGCCCACACCGCCGAGAGAGTCCGACATGTCGATCTTCAAGCAACCTCCAAACGCTCCCGAACGTCCGCCCATGCGACTCGATACGCCGCCGGCTACCACGTCTGAAGGTGGAGGCACCTCAGTGATCGCCCCTGGAACGAAGATCGTCGGTGACGTGGAAGCGTCCGGGATCCTCAAGATCGACGGAACGGTGCAGGGCTCCATTCGCGGCGCCCGGCAGGTCATGCTTGGACGTTCTGGGGTCATTCAGGGCGATGTTCAGGCTGAGGAAGTCATCCTCGGCGGTCGCGTCGTGGGAACGGTAACGGCGACGGAACGCGTCGAGATCCAGAGCAACTCGGTCATCGAAGGCGACGTGCACACGCGGAGCATTGTGGTGTTCGAGGGAGGACTACTGAACGGAAACGTTCGCATGGATATGGCTGGGGCGAAGGGAGCCGTCTCAACGCCGGTCACCCCATTGCGCAACGTTGGGGGAGCCGACTAAAAGTCCTTTCCACACCATGTGCGGAGACGGTGAGTTCTCCCACATATCACAACTGCTCTCATCACAACACAACGCGGGCTTTTCCACCTACGTGGAAGAATTTCCTCCACACTGGTTCCGCTGCTGCTGAGCGTTGCCTGTGTTGGTTCGCCTGCGAATGAAGCTGCCAGTGACAGCCTCCGTGTAGCTCTGCTGACCCCCGGTCCAACCTCGGACCAGGCGTGGAACGGCGAAGCCTACCGGGGGCTGTTGAGCGTCAGGGACAGCCTCGACGCGGCTGGGCGGTGGCAGGTGCCCGTGGCGCGATGATCACTCTGCGCGCTGCGGAGCTGGCTCAACGCCTCGATCGGCTGCTTGGCGTCGACGGACATCCAGAATACGCCGCGGCGTTGAACGGACTGCAGGTCGACCATCGTGGACCAGTTCGGAGGATTGCGGCGGCGGTGGATGCGTCCGCGCGCGCCATCCGTGGAGCGGCGGAAGCCGGCGCGAACTTCCTCATCGTGCACCACGGGTTATTCTGGGCCGGGGCGCGCCCGTTCGTTGGCGCCGAGTACGAGCGTTTCCGGCACCTGTTCGAACACGATATGGCCGTCTACTCGGCGCACCTGCCGCTCGATTCGCACGCTGAATACGGGAATAACGTGCTCCTCGCGCGTGAGCTCGGGCTCGAGCCGTCGCGACGGTTTGCGAGCTTCGAGGGCGTCGCGATCGGCGTCGCGGGTGATGCCGACACGCCAACCGACGCGATCCTGCAACTCGCCGACCAGTTTGCGCGGCGTCACGGAGGGCAGGCGCGGTCGAGCGAGATGAGCCCCGCACGCCGCACGCGTCGCTGGGGGATCTGCACGGGAGCCGGCGCCTCGAGCGACACGCTGCGAGAAGCGGAACGTGCGGGCATCGACACACTCATCACGGGCGAAGGCCCGCATCACACGACTGTGGAGGCGCCGGAGCGGGGCATCGTCGTCATCTACGCCGGGCATTACGCGACGGAGACGTTAGGCGTCGCGGCGGTGGCGGAGCGGGTGGCGGGCGAGGTAAACCTTCCCTGGAGTTTCATCAACGCGCCGACGGGATCGTGACGACGCCCCTGCTGGAATCGAGCGCCATTCGCAGGCGCTTTGGCCGGGTGACCTCGCTGGATGGCGCCGGCCTCGCCTTGCGGCCGGGCACCGTCCACCCCCTGCCTGGTGAGAACGGCCTCGCATGATGGCCGGCCAAGGCGCGCGCGGGCAATTGGGGATCCTGTCCCTCGCGATTGTGCTGTCGATGGCGCCGTGGTTTGCGGCCACTGTCGTCGCCGAGCCGATGGCACACGAGTTGTCTCTCCCGTCGTGGCAGGTGAGCTGGCTGACGCTTGCCGTGCAACTTGGCTTCGTCTTCGGCTCGGTCGCGAGCGCCGTTCTCCTGCTCAGTGACCAATTCAGCGCACGCCGATTGGCGGCCGCTGCGTCACTGGTCGCGGCTGGTGCCACGGCCGGACTGGCTTCGTCCTCGCTTTCCGGATGGCAGTCGATCGCGTTGCGTCTTCTGGCGGGCGCTTCGCTCGCGTGCGTCTACCCTCCGGGGATGAAGATCGCCGCGGGCTGGACCCAGCGGCATCGAGGGACGGCGATCGGCATCCTGGTCGGCGCCGTATCGGTGGGATCCGCCGCGCCCCACCTGTTGCGCGCGAGCTGGGACACGGCGCAATGGCGGCCGGTGGTGCTGCTCGCCGCCGCGAGCGCCGCGTTAGGCGGCGTGCTGTTCGCGACCCTGGTCCGGGAAGGACCATTCCAGGCGCCTTCCGCGCCGTTCGATCCGCGGGGGATCGGCCGCGTGCTCCGCGAACGCGACGTGCGTCTCGCAACGGCCGGCTACCTCGGCCACATGTGGGAGCTGTACGCCATGTGGAGCACGATCGGCCTGTTCCTCGTCGAAGTCTGCCGGCGCTACGGAGTGGCCGCGTCGTGGGCGCCGCTCCTGGCCTTTGCCGTGATCGCGATAGGCGCGTTAGGCTGCGTGGTCGCCGGGATTCGCGCGGACCTGGTGGGCCGGGCGCGCGTGACCATCATCGCCATGGCCATCAGCGGGACGTGCGCGCTGGTGATCGGGCCCCTGTCCACCTGGTCGTTCGCAGCCACGATCGCGGTCGCGCTCATCTGGGGCATCTCGGTCGTGGCCGACTCGGCCCAGTTCTCGGCCTGCGTCGCCGAATATGCGCCGGTCGAATACGTCGGGACCGCGCTGACCATCCAGACCGCGTCCGGTTTCCTGCTCACGATGCTGACGATCCACCTCGTGCCGGGATGGGCGGCGCTGTGGGGATGGGAACGCGCGTACATCCCGCTCGCGATCGGCCCGCTGTTCGGCATCGCCGCGATGGCCCGATTGGGCCGCGCGAGACGTGCCTAACGCGGTACCGGCGGGCGGGCGCGCTGGCGCATCTCCCGCGCGAACAGGTCGCGTTCGTGAACCGGCCTGGCCTGCCAAAGCGCTTCCCTAACAGCTGTCGGTCGCGCTGCGCCAGCGCACGACCCAGCGACCGCGCGATGTGCGCTCGATCCACTCGAGCATGAAGCCGGCTTCGCGCTCGCGCCGGACCAGTATCGCGATCCGGCCGTTCGACCTGATGCGCAACACGGCCACGAGCTCGATCGATCCCATGGATTCCTCGGCGCCAATCTCTCGTTCGTGAAACACGTCTTCGGCTGTTCGCCCCGGGCCTTCTTCGGTGATGATCAGGATCTGTTCCTGGAGCGGGTTGGCTTCCTGGGCAACCAGTCGAACGACTTCGTAGACGGTTCCGATCGTATCGGTGCCGGTCGAGAAGCGACTCGCCTGCCGAATGGTGAACGGTCGTCCGCGGAACGCACTGACCGTGTCGTCAGGCAGACGAGACGCCGCCAGCGCACCAGCTCTCGCGCGCGCGGCCGAGTCTTCGGCGGCAAGCACCGGGAGGGAGTCGAACGGTATGCCTTCGACTGCGCCCTCGGGAAACGCCACGCGCCACGTGGTGGTCGGCGGAGCGAGCGACGCCGTGGGCCAACCGGCACACGTGGAGTCGAAGCGCAACCCGGGAACACGGACCACACCGACCACCTGTGCGCCATCGAGCAACGCCAGCTCCTGGCCTTCAGCATTCCATGTCGCCGCCGTCAGCGTGTCGAGGAGTTGCGCGTCCCCATACGCAGGATTGACGAGCCAGGCGACATTGGCGGCGCCGGCACGAACCGCGAACAGTGCGCCGGCGGAGGAATTCCACGTCGATCCGCGCGCCGGTCGCGGCGCGTCTTCTGGTGGCGACCCTTCAGGTAACGCCGTATCGTTGGCGGGCGCGCGATCCGAGGTGCACGAGACGGCAAGGAGCACCACCAGCCACGGGCGCAACGGGCGCAGCGCGCGGTTCATTGTGCGTAATCTGCGTAGCCTGACGCGGTCGTCAACCGACTCGCTAGGCAGAGAACCGCCACTCCCATCCGGAGCGCGTGCGTGACAGCGAGTGCGACAGGAACGACATCGTGGCTCGACCGGCTTGGACTTGGGCGCCGCGAGCTCCGGGCGTGGGCGATGTACGACTGGGCCACCTCCGCGGTGCAGACCACCGTCCTCGTGGCCGTCTTCCCGATCTTCTTCGTGCGTGTAGCGGCCGCCGGACTGCCGGAATCGAGGGGGACGCAGGCGCTGGCGACCGCCAACACGATCGCGGCGATCATCGTCGCCATCATTTCGCCGATCCTTGGCGCGATCTCGGATTACGCAGCGGCCAAGAAACGGATGCTGGCCGGATCGATGCTGGTCGGCGCCGCGGCAACGGCTGGAATGTTCTTCATCCGTCGCGGCGACCTCACGTTGGCGTCGACGCTCTTCATCATCTCGATCATCGGGGCGACCGCGAGCTTCGTGTTCTACGAAGCGCTGCTGCCGCACATCGCGAAACCGTCCGAGATCGATCGCGTGTCGTCGGCTGGATACGCAGTCGGTTACGTCGGCGGCGGAATCCTGCTCGCGGCGAACCTGGCATGGATCCAGCGGCCGGATCTCTTTGGACTGCCGTCGGGCGAAGGCTTGTCGGAGCAGGCGGCTTCACTCCCGGCGCGCCTGGCCTTCGTGTCCGTGGCCGTCTGGTGGATCGTGTTTTCCCTGCCGCTCCTGCGGCGGGTTCCAGAACCGCCACGAACACTCGAGGCGGATGAACCGGGGCGAGGCTCGGTGGTCGTAACCGCGTTCTCCCGGCTGGGCGAAACGCTTCGGCAGTTGATCGGATTCCGGCAGGCGTTCCTGATGCTCCTGGCGTTCCTGATCTACAACGACGGGATCCAGACGATCATCAAGATGGCCACCGCGTACGGCACCGAGATCGGCATAGGACAGTCCGCACTCATTGCGGCCGTGCTGATGGTGCAATTCGTCGGCGTGCCTTTCGCGTTCCTGTTCGGAATGCTCGCGTCGCGCATAGGCGCCAAGCGCGCCGTCTTCCTCGGCCTGCTGGCGTACACGGTGATCTCGATCATCGGCTACTACATGACGACGGCGACGCACTTCTTCATGCTGGCCGGGCTCGTCGGGATGGTGCAGGGCGGCACCCAGGCGCTGAGCCGGTCGCTGTTCGCTACGCTCATCCCGGCGCACAAGTCCGGTGAGTTCTTCGGGTTCTACAGCGTGTTCGAGAAGTTCTCCAGCATTTTCGGCCCGCTGCTGTTCTCGGTCACCATCGCGCTCACGGGCAGCAGTCGGAACGCGATCCTGTCGGTGATTGCCTTCTTCGCGGTGGGCGCGTTGATCCTGGCGTTCGTGAACGTGGACGAAGGCCGGCGGGCCGCGCGCGAAGCCGAAGCCGGACTGCGGCTCGCACAGCCTGCTGCCTAACGAGTTTGAGGCAGGCATAGCCTCTTCGAACGGCTTCGGTTCGCGTTCCCGGCCCCGGAAAAGCCTTTGAACACAGAGGACCCGGAGGACTCACAGAGGCGCACTGCGGAACCCGCGCTCAACCGAAGCCTGCGCGCAGTGAGGTACCTCCCAGGTTCATCAGTCCAGCAAAAAGTTGTTTTTTGCTGGAGCTGGTTCGACACCGGGCGTGGTTCAGCCTAGCGGGTTTCCTCCGGGTCCTCTCCGTCCTCGGCGTTACAGCTTTCCGGAGCCTGGACCAAGGCACGGAATCCAGGCGAAGAAACCAGACGGCGTATTCTGAGTTCACAATGGACTGAAAGCCGGCATCTGCCGGCCCTCAGTATTTCGTCGGAGTCTTCGGCGGGAGATAAGGACCGGCGAGGTCCCAGTGCCAGGCCGCGCGGCGGACACCGGTGCGCGGATCCTTGAGCGGCTTTTCCTGCAGTCGCTGGTCAGGCAGTCCTGCCCGGCGTCCCCACGCGAGCAGGCGTTCGCGATCGGTGGACACGAGGTGCGCCATGCGCCGGCCGAACCAGACGTGGCGATGGAGCCAGAGACCGCCGTCCATCGCGTGGATCATCCCGTCGCGACGTCGCGTGAATTCCCGGGGCTCGTGGTCAGGCGTGGTGTCGTGAGGCATCGCCCCACGATACCACCGTGGTTACTGACAGAGCAGCTGGCCTTCGACCGTTGCCGGCGCCAGCGGCGGCACCGCACCGATGAACATCGCGCACTCAATGGGATAGGCCAGCGGGTGCGTGATCTTGGCGGACCAGCCTGCGGCGTTCACGGTCCCCCACGTGATGGTCACGCCCGAGCTGAGCGCGACGTTCAGGGCTGGCAGCGAGGAGGTGTACGTCATGTTGGAGTAGAAATACCCCTCCTGCGCGGTGGCCAGGTTGCGCAGGTCGGACTTCAACGTCGCGGCGTTTGCCTTCCCCTTGGTCGACTGGAACTTGGGAATGGCAATTGCCGCGAGGATGCCGATGATCACCACGACAACCAGCAGCTCGATTAGTGTGAACCCGCGGCGTGTCCGTCGCATAGCGTATTACCGGATAAGTGGGATTGCCACGTACCGACGCGCACGATGTGAGTCGCGTCACCTGCGTTATGATGGCAACCTGGAGGCCGTTCGCTCCGCGCGGTCGCAAACGCTTGGAGCACCGGGATTTAGGGGCCTTCGTGCGGCGTGTCACACTCGCGCTTTTGCCTATCCGATCGCGAGGATTGCGGCAGCTTGCCAGAGGCGTTCCGGCTACCTCGTCGTCGAGTCGATTGTGACGCGCATCACGCTTTCGCCTCGAGCCAGTTGGCCCCGATGCCAAGGTCCACCACGAGCGGGACCGTCAGGGTGGCCGCTCCCTCCATCGCCTGCCGCACTATTCCGGCGACCGTTTCTGCCTCGTTAGGCGGGGCCTCCAGCACCAGCTCGTCGTGCACCTGGAGCAGCATGCGTGCCTGCATGCCTTGCGACTGTAGCGCGTCGTGGATGCGGATCATCGCGACCTTGATCAGGTCCGCCGCCGACCCCTGGATCGGTGCGTTGGTCGCGACGCGTTCCCCGAACGCGCGGATGTTGAAGTTCCGGTCGCGAAGCTCGGGGATGTAGCGGCGGCGGTGGAAGATCGTTTCGACATACCCGTGCTCCCGCGCGTACGCCACCTGTGAGTCGAGGTACGCGCGTACTCCGCCGAAGCGCGTGAAGTAGGTGTCGATGAAGGCCCTCGCCTCGGCGTGTTGAATCCGCAGCTGCCTGGCGAGCGCGTTGGCGCCCTGCCCGTAGATCGTCGCGAAGTTGATCGTCTTCGCGCGCGCCCGCATGTCGCTCGTGACGTCACCGACGTCCACGCCGAAGATGACGGCGGCCGTCTGTCGGTGGATGTCCCCGCCGGACCTGAAGGCGGCAACGAACGCCGCGTCGCTCGAGAGGTGTGCCAGCAGGCGCAGCTCGATCTGCGAGTAGTCCACCACCAGGAACTTCCATCCGGGCTGCGCCACGAACCCGCGCCGGATATCGCGCCCCAGCTCACGGCGAATCGGAATGTTCTGAAGGTTCGGATCGCTCGACGAGAGACGGCCGGTGGCGGCCACGGTCTGGTTGAAGGACGTGTGAAGCCGGCCGTCCGCCGGATGTACGAGCTCGGGGAGCGTGTCGAGATACGTAGACTCGAGCTTCGAGATCTCCCGGTAATCCATCAGCAGCGTCGGGAGCTGGTGTCCCTCCTCCGCGAGCTCCTGCAACACGCTCGCGTCGGTCGATGGCCCGGTCGGAGTGCGCTTCAGCACGGGGAGACCGAGTTGATCGAACAGGATCACCCGCAGCTGCTGGTTCGAATTGATGTTGAACTCACTGCCGGCGACCGAATAGATCTCGCGCTCGATGCGTTCGCGCTCGGCGCGGAAGCGTGCCTGCAGGGAACGGAACCACTCGATGTCGATGCAGACACCCATGCGCTCCATGTCGGCGAGCACCGACGACAGCGGCAACTCGATATCCGCGAGCAGTTCCCGCTGGCCATGGAGCGTGAGTTGAGCCTCGAAGATCTCGCGAAGGCGCAGGCTTGCTTCAGCCTCGGCGCCGGCGAATTCCGCGACGCACGATATGGGCGCCACATCCATCGGCACTTCGTCCTTTCCTTTCCCAACCAGCGCCTCAAGGCTGGCCATGGGGTGCCCGAGGAACTCGACCGCCAGCAGGTCGATGCTGTGCGAGCGGCGGCCGGGGTCGAGGACGTAGCTCGCCAGCATCGTGTCGAAGGCGAGCCCCTCGAGCGGCAGGCCCGCGCGGCGCAGGACGTTGGCATCGAACTTCGCGTTATGCGCCGTCTTGGGAACAGTCGCATCGGCGAGCAATTCGCGAAGCGGCGCCAGCGATGCGTCCGCGATCGGCGGCAGGTTGACTGGATCGGGTGCTCCTTCGGCAAGGAGCCTGGCGGCGACGCTGGCTGCCACCGCTTTTGCCTTGCTGGAGCTCGACGGCTTCGAAGGGATGACCACGCCAAGCAGGTCAGTCTGCACCGGCTCGGAAGGACGGTGTGAAAACGGGAGGTACCAGCTTTCGCCCGCGGTCGTACTCACCGCGAGCCCCACCAGGCGCGCGCGCAGGGAATCGGTGCGCGGCACGATTGGCGTCTCGGGGACGGTCACCGTGCGTAGCGCGAGATGACCGACGCGGCGCGCTTCGTCGACGAGTTGCCGGAGGCCTTCGGGCTGGTCGACGACGCGTGTCTTGACGGTCGCCTGCTGGACGGCGGCGCGTGGCGTGTTGCGATCGAGATCCCGCAGGAGCGTCGTGAACTCGAGCTCGACGAGCATCGGGCGAAGCGCCGCTATGTCGGAGTCGCGGGTGCGGAGCGATTCGGCGTCGAGCGTGACGGGCACGTCCTGCCGGATCGTTACCAGTTGGCGCGACAGCTTCGCGCGATCGGGATGGGCGAGGAGCGCCTCGCGCGGACGCTTGCCCTTCACGTCGAGCGCGGCGCGCAGGATGGCGTCGAGATCCCCGTATTCGTTGACGAGGTCGCGCGCCGTCTTGTCGCCGATGCCGGGGACCCCCGGAACGTTGTCGGAGGAATCGCCGACCAGGGCGAGGTAATCGACCACGCGCTCGGGGGCCACGCCGAGTCGCTCGTTCGCGTTATGCGTCCCGACCCAGTGCTCCTCGACCTGGGCCGGTCCGCCACGGCCGGGGTTGAGGAGCCAGAGGCCGGGCCTAACGAGTTGCTGGAAGTCCTTGTCGCCGGACACGACGACGACCTGGTAACCGCCCGCCACGCCCTGGCGCGCGAGCGTGCCGATCACGTCGTCGGCCTCAAAGCCGTCGACGGACACCACCGGCACGCGATACGCCGAGAGCAGCTGCCCGATGCGGGCGAGCCCCCGGTCGAAGTCCTGCTGCAACTCCTCGTTCAGTTTCTGCCGGGTGGCCTTGTACTCGGGGAACACCTCGTGGCGGAATGAACGGCCGGAGTCGAGGACCCACGCGATGTAGTCGGGCTGGTGCTCGGTCTTCAGGCGCTGGAGAAAGTTGACGACGCCCCAGGCAGCGGACGTGTTCTCTCCGTGGGACGTCGTCAGGGGGCGCGACAGCATCGCGAAGAACGCCCGGTAGATCAGCGCATAGCCGTCGACCAGGAACAGTGTCGGGTGGCCTGGGCGTGTCTTGTCGGACTCTGCGGTCGGCTTCGGCGGCAATTCGTTCGGGGCGATTGGGGAAAGCGAACGGTAAAGAAAGCGCCCGCCTGCGGTGATTGCAGGCGGGCGTTTCAAAGCTCGGCGGTGCGCGATGTCCGCGCTCCAGATGTCAGACGCGAGTTACGTTCGCGGCGTGGAGGCCCTTCGCTCCGGACTGGATTTCGAACTCAACCACCTGTCCTTCGGCGAGTGTCTTGAAGCCATCCATCTGGATTGCGGAGAAGTGGACGAAGACGTCCTCGCCCGACTCCTGTTCAATGAACCCATAACCCTTGGCGTCATTGAACCACTTGATCTTCCCTCTCGCCATGCCAGGTGCCTCCCCTACAGGGTGAATCGGACCCGCACAAACATGTTGTGGGACAAACCGCTGTGGTTTGCGGCACCCTATATAGAGCGGCCTCGACTGGCTGTCAAGAGAACCCGTTGCGGCGCAACGCGATACCGGATCGCGATTTGCAGCTCTCAATTACCGGTGTCGAAATGCGGCTGTGACGACAGTTGTCACTGCAAGATGACGCGCCTCACAACGGCCTCGAATTCAGACTCTGTGGAGAGCGTCATGCGCCAACGACCGAAGCCCGTCTGGTCGACGAAGACGACCTGAAGACGATGGTCGCGGTACTCCCAGATCAGTGTGCGGCCTCGCTGGCCG
>Ga0111538_10000629_pt1 | contig 47786 bp, 42 predicted proteins | sample SoiMethybrSBSTD1_FD_79669 | JGI IMG/M metagenome (GOLD analysis project Ga0111538, IMG submission 79669) | Bulk soil microbial communities from a Populus tree surrounding site in Tennessee, USA - Soil MetaG P. TD hybrid SBSTD1 (version 2)... | ecosystem: Environmental > Terrestrial > Soil >... | reverse complement strand
CAGATTGAGCGAAGTGTGGCCAGGGCCTCCGGCGTGTACTCCTGCGCAGCCTGCCGCAGATCGGAGTTGACCCTGTTCGGCACCCCAGCCGGACGACCCGCTCCCGCTCGTCTCCCGCCCCGTGGCATCTCAGCGGTCTCCGTCACGAGGATTGGGATCGGCGCGGGTGACCTTCGACTCTGGCCGCGTGTTGCCCATGTCATAGGCGCGATCAACGACGCGCCAGGCCGCAGCCGTTCGGCTCGGCACAGACCCGTTTTCTAGAAGTCGCCGCATCTCGTCGTGCAAAGGTGCGTCCAAGCGGCGGTATCCCGTCCCCCTTGGGCGACCCAAACGCTGCGGAGGAGGCTCTGGAGCGGATACTGTGGGGTGCGGGCCAGTTGGGAAAACGGCCGTAACCGATTGATCTGTCATGTGCGCTTTTCTCGTCAGTTGGGAGAAAAGCTAAGTAATTTCAGCGTACAGCTAGGGACTCTGACTCCGCTAGTCATGGTTCGAATCCATGTCCCCCAGCCACTCTCCCGCGAATTCCGCAGCGTTCTCGCAGGCCCGAAAGCGGCACCGCCGTGCACCGCAGGACTGCATCGCTTCCCTTGCGATGGGATAGTATGGAGCAGCTTGGCGGTCGTCCCGCCGGGGTGTCTCTCGCCGCGCAAGCAAGCGGTCTGGGCCTTAGCTCCAAGCTCCCTCGACATAGCCCAACTCCGCCGAATGATCGTCCGTGATTGTCCTCCCTGGAGCAATTTTCTGGTCTGCCCGCATCGTTTGGCAACATGAGCCTGTCATGCCGGCTGAGGACGGCAGCCCGAGAGACGGTACCCAGGGCCCCGGTTTGCGACCGCGGTCCACTGGATCCGCGAAATTCCGGCTTGACACTGAGCAGAGCTGATCGGGCGTTGCTCTGACTTCCCCTGATCGGCCTTCCAGCAGAGTGTCCGTCGACCGGCCGCAAGGCAGCGGCTTCATCGCCTGCGATGCTCTCCTTCTGGCTCTTTGCAAAGCCACCCAGGCCTGCGCAACAGGCGATGATGGTGCGAGCCGGCCGACCGGCCCTGCCCTGCCCCCTGTGCATGGGTCGCCGCGAGATCGGAAATCAGGCAGCCGAGCCTTGAGCCTCGTCAAGGATGGCCTATGTCGGCACGACAGATTGTGCTCGTGCTTGCGGCGTCTAAGGTGATGTGCGCTTGCGCTACCACCGGCCCGAACTCGAAAGGCATCGTACATGGAGGCTGAAGCCCGGCCGGCGCTCAAACGTTCGCTCTCGCTTGCGCAGGCCACGCTCTACGGTCTCGGCGTAACCATCGGCGCGGGCGTCTATGTGCTGATCGGTGCCGCGGCCGCCCGTTCCGGCATGCATGCGCCGCTTGCATTCGTGCTGGCAGCGATCCTGATGGCGCTGTCAGCGGCCTCTTTTGCGGAGCTTGCGAGCCGCCTGCCGGTCGCCGCCGGCGAGGCGGCCTACGTGCGCAACGCCTTTCAGTCGGATGCGCTCGCCACCATCGTCGGCTTGCTGGTGATCGGCATCGCCATCGTGTCCGCCGCCGCCATCAGCGTGGGCAGCGCCGGCTACATCGGCGTGTTCATCGCCCTGCCGGGGCCGGTGCTGGTCGCGGGCGTGGTCCTGGCGATGGGAGCCGTCGCGGGCTGGGGCATCAACGCGGCCGTCAACTTCGCGAGCGTCATGACCGTGATCGAGATCGGCGGCCTGGTGCTGCTGATCGCGGCGGGGAGCGCGATGGGCTCCGATCTCGCCACGAGGCTGCCGGAGGCGTTGCCGCGGCACGGGGACGGGCCGGTGCTCGCCGGCATCCTCGGCACGGCACTGCTGGCCGTTTTCGCTTTCATCGGCTTCGAGGGTATTGCCAACATCGCCGAGGAGGTGCGCGATCCCAAGCGCACGCTGCCGCGCGCCATATTCCTGACGCTTGCCGTGGCGAGCGTGCTTTACGTCCTGGTGCTGTGGGTCTCGCTCGTCAGCGTGCCGCGCGCGGAGCTTGCCGCCTCGCCGGCGCCGCTGGCGCTGGTGTTCGAGCGGTTGACCGGTGCACCGCCCGCCACCATGAGCGCCATCGCCATCGTCGCCACGCTCAACGGCATCATCGTGCAGATCATCATGTCGGCACGCGTGCTCTATGGGCTGGGCCAGCAGGGAAGCCTGCCGCCGATCTTTGCTCGAGTCGATCGCCGCACCCGCACGCCCCTGTTCTCGACCGCGTTCACCACGCTGGCGGTGCTGGTGCTGGCCCTGATGCTGCCACTGCATCAGCTCGCCGACATCACCTCGCACCTGACGCTCATCGTGTTCGCGCTCGTGAACCTATCCCTCATCCGCATCAAGAGGCGCGGCGACCAGGCACCGGCGGGAGCCTACGTAGCGCCGGCGTGGGTGCCCTGGGCGGGCTTCTTGAGCTGTCTTGGACTGACCCTGAGCGATCTCGGCTTGCTGCTCTTTGGATGATCGTTGCGATCAACCCGCATGAGGCCTGGGTGTCATGACCATCCGCAATTTCGACTCCCTCTTTCGCCCGCGCTCGGTGGCGCTCATCGGCGCCAGCACGCGGCCGGGCAGCGTCGGCCTGATCGTGGCGCGCAATCTCGCGAGCGGGGGCTTTGCGGGCCCCATCTGGTTCGTCAATCCCAAGCACGGGGCGATCGAGGGCCGCGACTGCTATCCTTCCGTTGCCGCTCTGCCCTCCGCGCCCGATCTGGCCGTCCTGGTCACGCCCGCTGCAACGATTCCGGCCCTCGTCGGCGAGCTCGCGGGCAAGGGGACGCGCGCGGTCGTCGTGATCTCGGCGGGCGTGCGCGGCGACGTGAAGCAGGCGATGCTGGATGCCGCCAGGCCGCAGCTGCTGCGCATCCAGGGGCCCAACTGTCTGGGCCTGATGCTGCCCCCCATCGGCCTCAACGCCAGCTTCTCGCATCTGCCGCCGCTGGCGGGCGATCTGGCCTTCGTGTCGCAGTCGGGGGCGCTGATCACGGGCATCGTCGACTGGGCACGGGCGCGCGATATCGGCTTCTCCCACGTCGTCTCGCTCGGCGACATGGCGGACGCCGACTTCGGTGACCTGCTCGACTATCTCGCGGGCGATGCGCAGAGCCGCGCGATCCTGCTCTACATGGAATCGCTGATGCATGCGCCGAAGTTCATGTCGGCGGCGCGGCGGGCCGCCCGGTCCAAGCCGGTCATCGTTGTCAAGGCGGGGCGCCACGCTGCGGGCGCCAAGGCCGCACTCTCGCACACGGGGGCGCTGGCGGGTACGGATGCCGCCTATGAGGCGGCCTTCCGCCGTGCCGGATTGCTGCGTGTGACGGAGCTTGACGATTTGTTCAGCGCGGCCGAGATGCTGGCCCGCCATCCCCGCCTCCTGGGCGACAGGCTGGCCATCCTCACCAACGGCGGCGGCGCCGGCGTTCTGGCCGCGGACCATCTGGCCGACTTCGGCGGGCGGCTCGCCGAGCTGTCGCAGGCGACGCGGTCGGCTCTCGACGCCGTGCTGCCGCCGACCTGGTCGAAGGGCAATCCCGTCGACATCATCGGCGATGCCGGCGCCGAACGGTACGTGCGTGCGCTCGGCGTCCTGCTCCGCGATCCGGAGGTCGATGCGCTCCTGGTCATGAACTGTCCGACCGCGCTGGTGTCGAGCACGGAGGTCGCCAGGGCCGTCGCGGGCGGGCTGAAGGCGCGCGCGGACGCCGGCGCTGTCGGCAAGACGACCATCGCCGTCTGGCTCGGCGACGAGGTCAGCCGGAACGCGCGCAAGCTGTTTGCCGCTGAGGGCATCGCCAGCTTCGCCACGCCATCCAGGGCCATCGACGGCTTCATGCAGCTGGTGCGCCACGCACGGGCGCAGGAGGAGCTGATCCGCACACCGCCGTCACTGCCCGAGGACCTCGGCCTCGACAGCGCCAAGGCAGAGGCGACAATCGGGGCGGCTCTTGCTGCGGGGCGGAACGCCCTCTCCGAGGTGGAGGCCAAGACCCTGCTTGCTGCCTACGGCATTCCTGTCGTGCCGACCGATGTGGCTGGCAGCCCGAAGGAGGCGGGCGTGCTGGCGCAGCGGTGGATCGACCGCGAGGGCGGCTGCGTGATCAAGATTCTGTCGGACGACATCTCGCACAAGTCCGATGTCGGCGGCGTGCGGCTGGGACTCGAGAGCGCCGAGGACGCCGAGCGGGCCGCCACCGAGATGCTGAAGCGCGTGGCTGCCCTCAAACCCGGCGCGCGGCTCGGCGGCTTCACGGTGCAGCCTATGATCCGGCGGCCGCATGCGCACGAGCTGATCCTCGGCATGTCGGTCGACGAGGTCTTCGGGCCGCTGATGATGTTCGGGGCGGGCGGTACGGCCGTAGAGGTGCTGCACGATACGGCGCATGCGCTGCCACCCCTCGATCTGAACCTGGCGCGTGACCTGATGCGGCAGACACGCATCTGGCGGCTGCTCCAGGGATATCGCGACCGGCCGCCCGTCGATCTCGACCGCATTGCCCTGATCCTGGTCCGCCTCGCCTATCTCGCTGCGCGCCATCCCGAGGTCCGCGAGATCGACATCAATCCGCTGATTGCCGATGAAGCCGGCGTCATGGCGCTCGATGCGAGGGTCACGGTGGCCGACCAGACCGCCACACCCCGCGTGCCGATGGCAATCCGGCCGTATCCGTCGGAATGGGAGGCCCGGACGGAGCTTGCCGGCGTCGGAGCGGTGCACATTCGCCCGATCCGGCCCCAGGACGAAGCATCCTATGAGAAATTCTTCGCCAACATCACGGCCGAGGATCACAGGTTGCGCTTCTTCTCGGCAGCACCGAAACTTTCGCGGACGTTCCTGGCCCGGCTCACGCAGATCGACTATGCGCGCGAGATGGCGTTCGTGGCGATTGCGGCGTCCGACGGTGTGCTGCTCGGCGTTGTTCGCCTCGTCGCCGACCCCGACTACACGCGGGGGGAATACGCCATCCTGGTTCGCTCCGACCTCAAGGGACGGGGCCTCGGGTGGAAGCTGATGCAGCACTTGATTGCCTACGCGCGCGCCGAGAAGCTGGTGGAGCTGCACGGCAGCGTGCTTGCCGGCAATACGACGATGCTGCAGATGTGCGGGGAGCTCGGTTTCGTGGCAGAGCGCGATCCTGATGACGCGAGCGTGCTGAAGGTCGTGCTCAAACTGAACTGATATCGAGCCGGAGGCCGCCGGCACCTCTTCACGGGTGGGAGGCGGACGCAGCCCGGATATTAGGTTGTCCGATTTGCGGTCTGGATATGCACCGGGCAAGGTGTTGTCTCGCCGGGGCATCGTACTAGGGTAGACGCGGGCTCAGCAGGAAACGGCTAGCGATGGCAGCATCCACATTCGATTACATCATCGTCGGCGCGGGAACGGCGGGATGCCTGCTGGCGAACCGGCTGTCGGCCGACCCGACAACTCGCGTGCTGCTGCTGGAAGCCGGCGGCAAGGACAACTACCACTGGATCCATATTCCTGTCGGCTATCTCTACCTGATGGGCAACCCGCGTGCCGACTGGTGCTTCAAGACGGCGGAGGAGCCGGGCCTCAATGGCCGCAGTCTCGCCTATCCGCGCGGCAAGGTGCTGGGCGGCTGCTCGTCCATCAACGGCATGATTTATATGCGCGGGCAGGCGCGCGACTACGACACGTGGCGGCAGATGGGCAATCCCGGCTGGGGCTGGGACGATGTGCTGCCTCACTTCAAGCGGCACCAGGATCAGCTCGCTTTGAGCGAGGACGCCTTCGAAGGCCTGCACGCGCGCGGCGGGGAATGGCGCATCGAGCAGCCGCGCATCCGCTGGGAGATTCTCGATGCCTTCCGCGACGCCGCTGCGCAAGCCGGCATCCCCAAGGTCGATGACTTCAATCGCGGCGATAACGAGGGGTGCGGCTACTTTCACGTCAACCAGAAGACCGGCATCCGCTGGAATACGTCCAAGGGCTTCCTGCGTCCCGTGCGCCACCGCGGCAATCTGCAGATCGAGACGCATGCCATGGTCGAGCGGCTGCTGCTCGACGGCAAGCGCGTCACCGGTCTCATCCTGCGCCAGCAGGGGCAGCGGCGCGTCATAGAGGCCGCGCGCGAGGTGATTCTGGCCGCCGGCGCCATCGGTAGCCCACAGATCCTGCAGCTCTCCGGCATCGGTCCTGGTGGGGTGCTGCACCGGTTCGGCATCGACGTCCTGCACGAGCTGTCGGGCGTCGGCCAGAACCTGCAGGACCATCTGCAGGTGCGCTGCGCCTACAAGGTCGCGGGCGTCAAGACCATGAACGAGCGTTTCCAGAGCCTCGTGCAGCGGGCGAGCTTTGCGGCGCAGTACGTGTTGACGCGGCGCGGACCGATGACCATGGCGCCTTCCCAGCTCGGCGCCTTCGTCAAATCGGACCCGAGCCGCGAAACACCAAACCTGCAGTATCACATCCAGCCGCTGACGCTGCCCAAGTTCGGCGAGCCGCTCGATCCCTTTCCGGCGTTCACGGCGAGCGTCGCCAACATCCGCCCGACCAGCCGCGGCTGGGTCCGCATCACATCGCCCAACGCCGATGCGCCGCCCGAGATCCGACCCAACTACCTCTCGACCGCCGACGATCGTCACGTGGCGGCGGAGGCCATCCGTGTGACGCGCAACATCGTGTCGATGCCGGCGCTGGCGAAATACTTTCCGGAGGAGTTCCGGCCGGGTCTCGAGGTGCAAGGTGATGACGAGCTGGCGAAGGCGGCAGGCGACATCGCCACCACCATCTTCCACCCCGTAGGGACCGCGAAGATGGGAAGCGATCCAGAGGCCGTGGTGGACCCCCGGCTCCGGGTGCGGGGCTTGCAGGGCTTGCGGGTGGCGGACGCCTCCATCATGCCCACCATCACTTCCGGCAACACCAACGCGCCGACGCTGATGATCGCCGAGAAGGCCGCCGCGATGATCCTTGAGGATGCGTGCGGCTGATATTCATTGTAGGTTGTTTCAAGCGAGGCGTTGACACAACACAGGCCGAGACTCGGATCATCCTCAACCTTCGCTGGGTCGAGCCAACGTATGCTGGCTACGTCGGCTGCGGACGATCACGGAGGCGGATATGCAGGTTGCCCGTCACTTGTTGATTGTGGCCGTCGCCGTGATCGTAGGCCACGCCACCCTACCAGCGCGCGCCCAGCCGATGACGATGGACGATCTGGCATCCGCTGTCGTGGGGCTCAAGGCGCACATCGATCCGGAGGGTCGCACGGTCGGAACGCTCGGGGTCGAGCGGTCGGGGTCCGGTATCGTCATCAGCTCGGACGGCCTTGTGCTCACCATCGGCTACCTGATGGTCGAGGCGCACGCCGTGGAAGTGACGACCAATGACGGCCACGTCGTGACGGCTGGCGTCGTCGGATACGATCACGAGACGGGCTTCGGGCTGCTGCGGGCGAGCGCCCCCCTCAAGGTGAGGCCGATGGGGCTCGGCCGGTCCGCCGACATCAAGGAGGGTGATCCGGTGCTGGTGGCGAGTGCCGGCGGCACCGACATGGTCGGCGCCGCACATGTCGCGGCCAAGCGTGAGTTCGCGGGCAGCTGGGAGTATCTGCTCGAGGAGGCGATTTTCACGGCGCCGCCCCATCCCGTCTGGAGCGGGGCGGCGCTGATCAATCGCGAGGGCAAGCTCGTCGGCGTCGGTTCGCTGATCGTGGGTGACGCGACCGGCAAGGGCCAGGCAGGTCCCGGCAATATGTTCGTGCCGATCGACAAGCTGCCCCCGATCCTGGCCGATCTGATCTCGGAAGGCAGGGCGCAGGGACCGCCGCGGCCCTGGCTTGGGCTGACGACCGAGGAGGTGGGCGGGCGCCTCCTCGTCTCCCGCGTGGCGGCGGGCGGACCGGCAGAGAAGGCCGGCATCAAGCGCGGCGATGTGGTGGTCGGCGTAAGCGGGCAGACAGCAAAGACGCTGGCCGAGTTCTACCGTATGGTGTGGGCCGAGGGCGGCGCCGGCGCCACAGTGCCGCTCGATGTCCTGCAGAACAACGCCAAGCGCCGGATCGACGTGCCGTCAGCGGACCGCATGAACCATCTTAAGCTGAAGTCGACGTTCTGAACGTAGGTGCAAAAGGCGAAGCATATTGCATCGATCGTCGGCCCTTCGGTGCAATGCGGCTTCGCCTTTTGCACCCTACGTCCTGACGCCTGCCGCACGGCAGAGCAGCGAAAATTTTGCTGGACGGCCTTGTCAATTGTTCCGAAGCTTTGCGCCGTCGGTGCTCGTGTGCCGGCGCGCCAACAAGCATCGATAAGGGGAGACGCCATGCCGATCGTGCAAGCCGACCGCCTGACCAAGATCGGCATCGCCCTGCTGCGCGCCTCGGGCGCGTCGGAGGAGGAGGCCAGCGCGGTCGCTGTCGGCTGCGTCAACGCCAACCTCGCTGGCCACGACTCGCACGGCGTCATCGCCATCCCGACCTACCTCGACCGCATCAAGGCCGGCCACATCGTGCCCGGCGCCAAGTTCGAGATCGTGCAGGAGTCGCCGGCGACGGCCGTCATCGACGGCCACTGGGGCTTCGGCTTCCACGTCAACGCCAGGGCGATGCGGCTCATCATCGACAAGGCGAAGACGACAAACGTCGCCGCCTGCACCGTTTACCGCCAGAGTCACGTCGGTCGCCTCGCCGCCTACCCGCTCATGGCGATGAAGGAAGGCATGATCGGTCTTGCCACGGCTGACTCCGGCCGCTCGCCCAAGGCCGTCGCCCCCTTCGGCGGCCGCGAGGCCCGTCTCGGCACCAATCCCATCTCCATCGCCGTGCCCTCCGATCTCGCGGCGCCCTTCTATCTGGACATGGCGACATCGGCGGTGGCCGCGGGCAAGGTGATGCTGGCCGCCGCACGCGGCGAGCAGATCCCCGAAGGCTGGCTCGTCGACACCGACGGGAAGCCGTGCACCGATCCAACGCGCCTGCGCAAGGGTGCCGCGCTGCTGCCGCTCGGCGGCACGGAAGGCTACAAGGGCAGCGGGCTTGCGGCGATGGTGGAAGTTCTGTGCGGCCTGCTGACCGGCCTCGGCTTCGGCGTCGAGCCGACGGGGCGTCATAACGACGGCTGCTTCATGGCCGTGTTCAACGTCGCAGCTTTCCGGCCGCTCGCCGACTTCAAGAAGGAGGTCGCGGAGTTCGCCCGCTACCTGAAGGCGACGCCGCCCTCCGAGGGCAGTTCCGGCGTCTTCTATCCCGGCGAGGTCGAGCACCTTCGCGAAGCGGAGCGGCGCAAGTCCGGCATCGATGTGGAGGAAAACACCTGGGAGAAGCTGCGCGCCATCGCCGGCGAACACGGCCTGGCCGCCGGGCTTGGCCTGAAGTAGGCGTGATAAGGGGTCAGAGCTTCGGAGCCTGAGCTTCCCGCGGCCACCACCGGAACCGTGGTGGCTGATCCCGTGGCACGCAGGAGAACAAGCATGACGCGTCAGATGGTAATGGTCGGTTTCCTGCAGGCGCAGAACTGCACCAACCTGCCCTGCTCCTGGCGCCATCCGCAATCGCGCGACGACGCCCATTCCGCCGACTACTACCAGGAGATCGCCCGCATCCTGGAGGCCGGCAAATTCCATATGGCGTTCTTCGACGATCGCCTCGCCATGCCGGACCGCTACGGCAGCGATCATGCCCATACCGTCGAGTACGGCATCCGCGCCACCAAGATGGACCCGGTCATCGTGCTCATGACCATGGGTGCCGTTACGACCAGGCTGGGCCTCGCCTCCACCTGCTCCACCACCTACTACGAGCCTTTCGACGTCGCGCGCCGCTTCGCCACGCTCGATCTGATGACCAACGGCCGCGCGGCCTGGAACGTCGTCACTTCGGTGAACGACGGCGAGGCCCAGAACATGGGTCGCGCGGAGCATCTCCAGCACGAGTTGCGCTACGATAAGGCCGACGAGTTCATGGAGGTGGTGCTCGGCCACTGGGATACCTGGGACGACGGCTCCATCATCGTCGACAAGGAGAGCGGCCGCTACGCCGACCCCGCGAAGGTCAAGCGGCTCGACCACAAGGGGAAGTACTACACCTCGCGCGGGCCGTTCACGGTGCCGCGCTCGCCGCAGGGCCATCCCGTCATCATCCAGGCCGGCGCCAGCGGCCGCGGCCAGCGCTTCGCCGGACGCTGGGGTGAGGTCATCTTTGCGGCGGCGCGCAACACCGAGATCGGCAAGGAAGGCTACAAGACGGTCAAAGACGAGGCCGCGCGCCTCGGCCGCAATCCCGATCACATCTCCATCTGCAACATCCTCACGCCTGTCTCCGGCGCCACCAAGGCGGAAGCCGAGGACAAGATGGCGACCATCTCCAAGCTGCCGCTCGAGATCGATGCCCTGTCCCTGCTGGCCGAGGCCCTCAACTTCGACTTCGCTTCCAAGAGCATCGACGAGCCATTCACGACCGCAGAGCTGCAGGGCATGCAAGGCATGCTCGGCATCCGCGACGGCGTGCTGAGACGCAGCGGCAAAGCCAATCCGAGCGCGCGCGACTTTATCAACTTCAGCGGCCGCGGACAGGTCGAGAGCGCCATCGTCGGCGGCCCGAAGGAGATTGCCGACTACATGGAGGACATGTTCGCTGCCCGCGGGGCTGATGGCTTCGTGGTTGCAGCGACGCACGTTCCCGGCGCCTACGGCGACTTCGTGCAGCACGTGATCCCCGAGCTGCAGCGGCGCGGCCTGTATCACAAGGATTACGCCGGCGAGACGTTGCGCGAGAATCTGGGGCTGTCGCGCCCGGCGGTCGGAGCGTGGAAGCTTCCCAGGCAGGCAGCGGCGGAATAGCCGGCTTCGCGTGCACGCATGGCATGGCGTCATGCCCGGAGGCGGGCAGGCCGCATCGGCCCACTGCGCGGGCTCTGATGCATCGGGCGTGATCGGTGCCTCTTGCCGAGCCGTTGCAACCCAGTAAGCTGCCGGCGGCCCTCTGGGCACTGCCGCACGCAGCCGACACACAGGCATCCAGCATCGCTGGCAAGCAGGAGCACACGCGCATGTCCCAGGAAGTCGTCTCTCAACTTGCGCCGACGGGCGTGCTGCGCGCCGGCATCAACCTGTCGAACTTCCTGCTGGTGACCGGCAGGAGTGCTACCGGCGATCCCGAAGGGGTCGCACCGGATATGGCGCGCGAGATCGCCAACCGCCTTGGCGTTCCGATCAAGTACGTGCCGTTCAAGACGCCCGGCGAGCTGGCGGACGCGGCGGCCACCAACACCTGGGATATCGGCCTCATTGGCGCCGAGCCGCAGCGCGCCGAGAAGATCGCCTTCACCGCCGCCTACTGCGAGATCGAGGCGACCTACCTCGTGCCCGCCGGCTCCCCACTCAAGGCCATCGCCGACGTCGACAAGCCCGGCATCAGAATTGCGGTCACGGGCCGCAGCGCCTACGGCCTCTGGCTCGACCGCAACATCAGGCACGCTCAGCTGGTTAAGACCGATACGCTCGACAGCTCCTACGACAAGTTCGTCGCCGACAAGCTCGATGCGCTCGCGGGTCTGCGGCCGCGGCTCATCTCCGACGTCAAGAAGCTCCCCGGCGCGCGCATTCTCGACGGGCAGTTTTCCGCCGTGCAGCAGGCCGTCGGCACGGAGCGCAAGAACGAGGCCGCGGCAGCCTTCCTGCGCACGTTCGTCGAGGAGGCGAAAGCCTCCGGGCTCGTCGCGCGCCTCATTGAGCGTCACAAGGTCGTCGGCCTCTCGGTCGCGCCGCCGGACTGATCGCCGCGTGCCACTTGCGGGCTCCCTTCGGGGCGGGGCGGAACCCGGGGCGGTCGCTCGAGAACCAATACCCGGGGCCCTGGTTTGCGATCGCGGCCAATGGATCCCGCATATTTCGCTGACCCTCGGGACAAGCCCGAGGGTTGGCGCGAAATTCCGGCATGGCAGTGAGCGGAGCTGATCGGAAGCCGCGCTAGTCTAGACCACGTCGCGGCCGGAACACCCGCGCTTGAGAGTGGCACCCGACGGGGCCAGCTGCTCGATGCGCCGCGCTGGCGCTGTTTTCGGCACGGCGCCCATGAGCTCCTTGCGAGCCTCCACGATGATGACGCCCGCAAAGCCCGGCCATAGGCGTGCGCCGACGCGCTCGAATGCCGTCGCCCAGCGCAGTAGCCATGGACGGTCCAGTGGAGGCATGAAGAGTGCCGAGGCCCATTCGAGCGGAGTGAATAGCGCGTCGCCCAGAAGCCGCTCGAGTTGCCCGCGGCTGTACGGGCGGCCGTGGCCGAAGGGCGTTGTGTCGATACGTGCCCACACACCGCGACGGTTGGGCACGATCAGCAGCAAGCGCCCTTCCGGTTTGAGGACACGCCACATCTCGCGCAACAGCGGGCCGATCCGCTCGGCACCCTCCAAGCAGTGGACGCCGAGGAGCCGATCGACCGAGGCATCCGCGAGCGGCAGCATCGCCTCCTCGACCATCACCGTCTGCACCTGGTCGGAGGCCGGCCATGCCAGCGCCCCCTGCGCCGCGGGCATGAGGGCACCAAGCCGCTCTGCCTCGCCGCGGAACATTCCGATGTAGGGAGCGGCAAAGCCTAATCCCATCACCTGGGCACCCTGCACATTGCGCCAGCGGGTGCGGATGCGGCTTGTCAGCAGCCTGCGCGCGACGCCGCCCAGCGGGCGGTTGTAGAAGTCGCGGAGATCGACGACGTCGGGCTGCATGGGGCCGAGCGACATATCCAAAGGCGCAGTTCGCACCAGACACAGCCGAGCCGAGCGCGCGAACCCAGTTGAATTCGAAGCATCCGCTGTTAGGGTGCGTCAAGGACGCGAAAAAGCAAGCAAAAGCTCCGGAGTTATCCTCATGCCAAAGCTCGAGATTCACCAGTTTCCGTGCCTCTCGGACAACTTCGGCGTGCTGATCCGCGATGCCGACCAAGGTGTCGCCGCCTCGATCGATGCGCCCGATGCCAAGGCGGTCGCCGCCGCGCTCGCAAGCAAGGGCTGGCATCTCACGCATATCCTGACCACGCACCACCACGCCGATCACACCGGCGGCAACTTGGCCCTCAAGGCTGAGACCAATTGCACGATCATCGGCCCGCGCGGCGAGGCGGCGAAGATTCCGGGCATCGACCGCCAAGTCGCCGAGGGCGACACGTTCAAGTTCGGCAGCTTTGAGGTGCGTGTCCTCGACACGCCGGGGCACACGGCGGGCCATATCACGTACTGGATTCCCTCCGCCGACGTGGCGTTCGTGGGCGACACGCTGTTCGCGATCGGTTGCGGCCGTGTCATCGAGGGCAACGCGCAGATGATGTGGCAGTCGCTGCAGAAGCTGATGGCCCTGCCACCGCAGACGTCGGTCTATTGCGGACACGAGTACACCCAGTCCAATGCCAAGTTCGCTCTCACCATCGAGCCCGAGAACGCCGCCCTTCAGAAACGCGCCAAGGAGGTCGACAGCCTGCGGGCCGCCGGCAAGGCGACCCTGCCGACCACCATCGGACTGGAGCTGGAGACGAACCCGTTTCTGCGCCCGGCAATCCCGGCGATCCAGCAGCGTCTCGGCATGGCCGGCAAGCCCGAGTGGCAGATCTTCGGCGAGATCCGCGAGCGCAAGAACCGCGGTTAGGTCCGATCCCATCCGTTTCGCGGGGCTTCCCTCCCCTAGCGGGGAGGGGACGGGGGCAGGGGCACCAAAGGGCACAACGCGAGATTCCACCCCACCCCTAACCCCTCCCCGTCAAGAGGAGGGGGGCCGGTCGAGCAGGTTGCGGAGCGCGTGCAACGGCGGCGCAACAACGAGGGTGACATGAGTTTCATCGAGGTCAATGGTGTCGGCCTGCGCTACGCGCTCTCGGGCAACGGCGAGCGCACGATCGTGCTGATCCACGAGATGGGCGGCGCGCTCGAGAGCTGGGACGAGGTCGCGCCCCGGCTCGCAGCGCGCGGTCGCGTGCTGCGCTACGACACGCGTGGGGCCGGTCTGTCGCAGAAGGTGCGTGGGCCTCTCTCGATCGACACCATGGTCGACGATCTGGACGCGCTGCTCGATGCCCTGGAGATCAAGGGCAAGGTGGCGGTTGCAGGCATCGCCGTCGGCGGCGCCATCGCCTTGCATGCTGCCGTGCGCCTGCAATCGCGCGTTTCGGCGGTCATCGTCACCAGCCCCGCCATCGGCATTGCCCCCGAGCGGCGTCCGGGTGTGCTGGCGCGCGTCGATGCCATCGAGCGCGGGGGTATGCAGAGCGCGGTCGCGGACTCGATGACTGCGGGCTACCCGGCCGAGTTGCGCCGCGACCCCGCCCGGTTCGCTGCCTTCCGTGCGCGCTGGCTCGGCAACGACCCCGCGAGCTACGCCGCCATCTACCGCATGCTGGCGGCCATGGACTTGAGCACGGAGCTTGCCGCCATCACCTGTCCGGTTCTGGTCGTTGGCGGCAGCCTCGATCGCGTCCGCCCGCCGGAGCTCGCCGAGCCAGTCGCTAAGCTGATCCCCGGCGCGCGCTACCAGGTCGTCGAGTCCGGCCACTATATGGCCGTCCAGACGCCCGAGCTGCTCGCCGCCACCATCGCGGCTTTCCTCGACGTTGTCGGCGCCTGACCATCCGATCCGAGATGGAAATCTGCGGCTGCTCGTGCTCTCTAGTTGTTTTGCATGCTGCCCTGCACTATCACGCAGGCAAGCAGCGCATTCGACGAAGAAACCACAATGAAGCATGAAGCCTTCCACAGCCCGAAAGCGCGTCGGCGGCGGATCAACGACCCCGAGGGGACCAGGCGCAACATCATAGAGGTGGCAACGGCCGAGTTTGCCGGCAAGGGCTTCAGCGGCGCGCGCGTGGACGACATTGCCGCCCGCACCAAGACCAGCAAGCGGATGATCTACTACTACTTCGGAGGCAAGGAAGGGCTCTATATCGCGGTTCTGGAAGCAGCCTACCGGAGCATCCGAAGTATCGAGGCGACATTGGATCTGGAGCACCAGCAGCCCGAGCAAGCCCTGCGCGCGCTGGTCGCGTTCACCTTCGACTACCAGAATGCGCACCCCAATTTTGTCCGCCTCGTCATGAACGAGAACATCATGAATGGCGCATACCTTGCCCGTTCGAAAGAGATCCAGCGCCTCAATGCGACCGTCATCGATGCTTTGCGCGATCTCATCGCTCGCGGACAGCGGAAAGGCGTGTTCCGGGATGATGTCGATCCGGTCGATCTCCATATGTCGATCAGCGCATTGTGCATCTTCAATGTCGCAAACCGCGCCACGTTCTCCACGATCTTCAAGCGGGACATGGCGTCGCCCCGCGCATTGGCCGCGCGCCGTACCCAGGTCGTCGACACGATTCTGCGCTACGTGAAGCCATAAGGCGAGCTCCGAAGGAACGTGAGCTGACCTCCCCCTTCGTGATTGACATTATGTACCGTTTGGTACATTTTTCTGGACACGTGTGGGCGCCGGATCGGCAGGTTCGCGAAGACCCACATCGGACGGGAGGAAGACCCACATCAACAGGAGGACGCGAGCCATGCGCTCGATAAATCGCCGTCAATTTGCCGTCGGTGGTGCCTCGATGCTCGCGCTCGGCTATATGCCTGCAGCGCGCGCTCAGGCAAAACCAAAGCTTAGATTCTCTGCAGCCTTCTCCGAAACCGATCTCCGCGCCGAGGGCTACAAGGCTCTCGCGGCAGCGATGAAGGATGACTTCGATTTCGAGCCTTACTGGAGCAATACGCTATTCAAGCAAGGCACGGAGCTGGTTGCCCTTCAGCGCGAAAATCTCGAGCTTTGCAACCTGGCCCCTGCCGATATCTCAAAACAGATACCAGCCTGGTCGCTGATGACCTCGGCCTATCTCTTCCGCGACTACGCGCATCTCAAGAAAACCTTTGCCAGCGACATCGGCAAGGAGTTCATCAAGATGGCGCGCGACCAATTGGGTATCGAGGTGATCCGCCCGGTCTACTTCGGGGCCCGCCAGGTCAACCTGAGGCCCGACAAGAAGATCAACACACCTGCCGACATGGCCGGAATCAAGCTGCGGATGCCGCCGGGCGAGTTCTGGCAGTTCCTTGGCGAGTCCATCGGCGCCAATCCGACGCCTGTCGCGTACGCAGAGCTTTACACGGCCCTCCAGACCGGTGCTGTCGATGGGCAGGACAATCCGCTGGTTTCCGGCCGCACGATGAAGTTCTACGAGGTGACTTCGCAGTTCGTCCTGACCAGCCACGTCATCGGCTACGACATGCTCTCCGTGTCAAAGAAGGCGTGGGAGGCCCTGGGCCCGGCGAAGCAGGCCAAGCTGCGCACGGAAGCCGACAGGGTCTTCGATGAGAGCGCTGCGAAGTATGACGCGCAGGAAAAAGACGCCATCGAGTTCTTCAAGAAGGAGGGCAAGCAGGTCTACACGCCTGACCAGGATGCCTTCCGGGCATTCGCGCAAAAGCGCTACAGCGAAAAATACGCCAAGGAGTGGCCGAGCGGCGCAATCGAGCGCATCAACGCCATCAAGTAGGCGGGCGCTGGTCGGAGGCGGATGACATTCGCGGGTGATCCGCCGCCGGCCCAGGACCTCGGGCGCCTAATGCATGGACGACGTCGATGCGGTCGCAAGCCATTGAAGCGGCGCGTTGGATGCGTCGGCGAGCGGAGAACCTTTCCGCTCTGCTGCTCGTGGCGATGTTCCTATGCTTCATCCTTCAGATCGGCGCGCGTTATGTTTTCAACTACCCGCTCGGCTGGACCGATGAAGCGAGCGCCTTGTTTTGGATCTGGTGCACGCTATGGGGTGCCGCCTTCATATTGCGTGAGAAGGACGAGGTGCGTTTCGACATCTTTTACAGCGCGTCCAGCGCAAAGACACGATGCGTCTTCACCGTAATCACCGGGCTTGCGGTCATCGTGCTGTTCGCCATCGCACTGCCGGCGGTCGTCGCGTATGTGATGTTTCTCAAGGTCGAACGCACCGCCTATCTCGGGATCCGGCTTGACTACGTCTACAGCATATATGTGCTGTTTTCGGTAGGCGTGATCGTTCGATACGCCGCGCTCACGTGGCGCGCGCTCCGCGGGCATCCGCCCGACATCGAGATCGGAAGCGGATCGGCGCTGTGATCGGTCTCAGCCCCTTCGCGATCTGCATCGGCAGCATACTGGGACTTGGCTTGCTCGGATTGCCGATCGGCTATTCGATGATCGCCGGCTCCATTCTCTATCTCCTGCTCGCCAACCTCGATCTGGGAACGTCGGCGGAGCAGATTCTGAATGGTCTGTACAACAGCTACGTCCTGCTCGCCGTCCCACTATTTCTGTTTTCCGCCGAGCTAATGAACGTCAGCAAGATGACGGACCAGCTCTTGCGCTTTTGCGACATGCTGGTCGGTCGTTTCCGAGGCGGCCTGGGCCACATCAACATCGTGCAAAGCATCATCTTCGCCGGCATGTCGGGCTCGGCGATTGCGGATCTCGCCGCAACGGGTCGCATCAGCATCGACATGATGACCCGCAACAACCGCTATCCCGTGAGCTATGCCGCTGCCATCACCGCGGCATCGGCCGTGATAGGGCCGATCATCCCGCCATCCATCCCGATGGTACTCTACGCGCTGATCTCGGATGCGTCGGTCGGTTATCTGTTTCTAGGCGGGATAATCCCGGGCTTGCTGATGGCGGTCGCACAGATGGTGATCAACACCATTCAGGCCCATCGCCTCGGTTTCCCGGTGGAGAAACCGATACCTCTGCGCGAGTGGCCGCGCATCACCACCGCTGCGGTGCCCGCGCTGCTCATGCCGGTGATCCTGCTCGGAGGGATTTATGGCGGCGTGATGACCCCGACCGAAGCAGCAGCCGTTGCTGCTGCCTATGCATTCCTGGTGGCTGTCCTCTGGTATCGTAACGTATCGGCCCATGACACCTACGTTGCGGTGCTCAACAGCGCCCGCTCGACCGCCTCCATCGGTCTGCTCATCGCCGGCGCGCTCGCCTTCAACTACGTCGTGACGATCGAGCAGATTCCGGCAACCGTGCGGGGGTTGCTGGCCGGCTACGATCTTTCCCCGACGATGTTCCTGCTCTGGGTGAACGTCATCCTGCTGGTGCTCGGTTGTCTGCTCGAAGGCAGCACCATCATCCTCGTCATACTTCCGATCTTCATACCGACAGCCAAGGCGCTCGGCATTGACCTAGTGCATTTCGGGGTTATCGCCGTTTTCAACATCATGATCGGCCTCATTACGCCTCCCTATGGCCTGCTTCTATTCATCATCTCGGCGATCTCGGGAGCACCTCTGCGCGCGATCGTTCGCGACACCATGCCGTTCGTCCTGGCGATGGTCGTAGCCCTTGCGATCATCACCTTCATTCCAGAAACCGTTCTGTGGTTGCCGCGGATGCTGGGATACAAGGGCTAGACTGAGGAACAGCCGATGCAACAGCGCATGCTCGTAGGTCTGATCGGCGCGAACATCCAGAAATCCTTGTCGCCTGCGTTGTTCGAGGATGCCTGCGCCGCGAGCGGCGTCAAAGGGCACTATCATCTGATGGACTTGGATCAACTCCCGGGTCGGAACTTGGCCGATCTCCTCCAGGCGGCGCGCATTGCGGGCTTCAAAGGTGTCAACATCACTTATCCCTGCAAAGAGGCGGTAATCTCTCTGCTCGATGGGTTGTGTCCCGAGGCGCGGCAGATCGGCGCCGTCAACACGGTGTCGTTTGGCGTCGATGGTCGGGCCACTGGATACAACACGGATCGTGTTGGTTTCCGCCGCGCCTTCGAGGAGCAGTTGGGTGCGGAGTTCGTGGCCGACAAGCCAGCCATGCTCGTGGGCGCGGGAGGAGCAGGCCGGGCCGTCGCATTCGCCCTTTTCGACCTCGGTTTGCGGACGCTGCTGGTCAGCGACAAGAGCCCCGATCGGGCCCGCGCCCTCGTGCAGGCGCTTGCGGGCGCATTCGGGCAGGGTCGCGCTCGCGTCGAGACCGACCCGGCGGGGGCGCTATCGAGCGTTGGTGGCGTCGTCAACGCAACCCCTGTAGGCATGCTCGGCTTTCCCGGCAATCCGATCCCGCTCGACGCCATTTCGGCCACCCATTGGGTAGCCGATGTGATCTACACCCCGCTCGAAACTACGCTGATCAAGGGTGCCCGCGCCAGGCACGCCCGCGTCATGGGCGGCGCGGGCATGTGCGTGCATCAGGCTGCCGAGACATTCAAACTCCTTACAGGGTTGACCGCTGACATCGGTCGGATGCAACGCACGTTTGCGGAAGCGGCGGCCATTCGGGAGAAGAGCCTGGAAGCTGCCGGCTGAGTTTCGGAGGCCATGACCATGAAGACCTCGATCGCGACGGTGTCGTTGAGTGGCAGTCTCAGCGAGAAACTCGAAGCGATCGCGGCAGCGAAATTCGATGCGGTAGAGATTTTCGAGAACGACCTCGTCACCTTCAACGGCACCCCTGCCGATGTGCGGCGGGCGGCCCAGCAGCTCGGTCTCGGCATCGTGACGCTGCAGCCGTTCCGCGATTTTGAGGGGATGCCCGATAGCCTGCGCAGCCGCGCGTTCGCGCGCGCCGAGCGCAAGTTCGATGTCATGGAAGAGCTGGGGTGCGACCTCCTGATGATCTGCAGCAATGTGGCTCCCGACAGCCTCGGCGGCATTGACCGGGCCGCCGCGGACCTGCACGAACTCGGTGAGCGCGCGGGCAAGCGAGGCGTCAGGGTTGCTTTTGAGGCGCTTGCCTGGGGGCGCCACATCAACGACTACCGGGATGCGTGGGAGGCAGTGCGCCGGGCCAACCACCCCGCGGTCGGATTGGTGCTCGATACCTTCCACATCCTCGCCCGCAAGACGGACCTGAGTGCCATTCGGGCCATACCGCGCGACCGCATCTTCCTGGTGCAGATGGCCGACGCCCCCGTGTTGCAGATGGACTACCTCTCTTGGAGCCGGCACTTCCGAAACTTTCCGGGACAGGGTGACCTCCCGCTCCTCGACTTCATGGAGGCCCTTGCAGCAACGGGCTACGACGGTCCCCTGTCGCTGGAGATCTTCAATGATCAGTTCCGCTCCGGTTCGGCGCGTAGCGTCGCCGTTGACGGCCACCGGTCCCTGCTCTTCCTGCTTGATCAGCTGGCCGCCAGAACCGCCACGCCTGAACCCGGGTTCACACCACTGCCCAAGCGGTCACTGGCGCTGGGGACGGAATTTGTCGAGTTCGCGGTTGACGATGTGAGCGCACCCGAGCTCGAGAGGATGTTTTCCGCATTGGGGTTCCGCCGGGTTGGTCGACACAAATCGAAGTCGGTGACGCGTTGGCACCAGGGCTCCATCAATCTCGTCATCAACACCGACAAGGAAGGGTTCGCGCATTCCTTCAACATCACCCACGGCTCTGCCGTCTGCGCGTTGGGGCTGAGAGTCGACAATGCCTCCGCCACCTTCGAGCGCGCGAAGCGATTGCTTGATGAGCCATTTCGCCAGCCTGTTGGCCCCGGCGAGCTCGACATTCCGGCCGTGCGAGGGGTTGGCGGCAGCCTGGTCTACTTCCTCGATTCGACCAGCGAGCTCGGACGTGTCTGGGAAATAGAATTCGAGGATACCGGCGAGGCCAGCTCGAATGCCGCGGGCCTGTGCACTGTCGATCATATTTCGCAGTCGATGCACTACGAGGAAATGCTGACCTGGCTGTTGTTCTATACCTCGCTCATCGACCTGAAAAAGGTCCCGCCCCAGGACGTCGCCGACCCCGCCGGCCTCGTGAGAAGTCAGGTCATCGAGTCTCCTGACGGCAGCCTGCGCGTCATCCTCAACGCCTCGCAGAGCCAGCGCACGCAATCGTCACGCTTTCTCACCGAGGTGTTCGGGTCGGGGGTGCAGCATCTGGCCTTTGCGACTGCTGATATCTTCGCGACGGTGGAGCGCCTGGTGCAAAACGGTGTCAGGCTCCTCGAGATCCCCGAGAACTACTACGACGATTTGGAAGCCAAGCTCGACCTCGCGCCGGAACGGGTCGAAGCGCTGAGGCGCAACAACATTCTCTACGACCGCGACGGCGCCGGCGAATATTTCCAAGCCTACACCCAGACTTTCGAGCATCGCTTCTTCTTCGAGATTGTCGAGCGGCGAGGGTACACCGGCTACGGTGCGACAAACGCGCCCGTGCGGCTCGCCGCGCAGGCAAGACTGATCACGGAGCACGATTGACCGTTTCACCTGGGGAGCTGACCCATGCCGGCCCGCATTCTGATCCTCAACGGCCCCAACCTGAATCTTCTGGGGGTTCGCGAGCCCCATATCTATGGGCCGACGACCCTCGCAGCCATCAGGAAGAGTTGCGAGGACTTTGCAGTCTACATCGGGGCCACGCTCCTCTTCGAGCAATCGAACCACGAGGGAGCTCTCGTGGACCTGATCCACTCCGCGCGCACGAGCGCCGATGCGATCATCATCAACCCAGCGGGGTACTCGTTCACGTCTATCGCGATATACGATGCGCTCAAGGCGTTCGAGGGGCCCATCATCGAGGTGCACATTTCCAACATCCATGCCCGCGATGAGCTGCACCGCCACTCCATACTCTCCAGCGCCGTAAAGGCAGTGATATGTGGTCTCGGCCCTTACGGCTACATCGTAGCGATGCAAGCGGCCGCGCAGTTGCTTGGTGCGCTTCCAGCCTCCCTGCCGACGCCGATCAGGCAAGGACCGCGATGAGGACGGCTGCTCGTTGGCGTCTGCGCGTGGCCTCACACCCGAACTACCGAGGCGGCAACGGTTCCAGGACACTGTCCTACTGACGGCGAGGGCTTTCCTATTCCAAGACGGCGAGCACAAGGCCCAAACGGGGATTGACGAGGAGGACCTTGTCTCCGGCATGCGCAAAGGCCGTATCGCTCAGCTCCGGAAATCGGGACACGATCTCCTTCGGGAGCTGCTTCAGCCCGCCTAGCGCAACCTCTGTCGGAACTTCAGAGCCGACCACGGCGTCGCTTGCTGCCGGTGCTTCGCTGGATAGTGCCAGTGGCCGCAGCGAGTGATAGAGGCTGCCCCGCTGGTCTGGGGTCAGGTGCCTCAATGTGAAGGCGGCAATGGGGAGTTGATCGGCGGCATCCGTGCGCTGCGAGAACTTGGCGGGTGCCGTTTGCAAGTCCGCCTGGGCTCCAGGTACTGTAAGCATACCGTCGGCCAGAATCCCCGCATTCGGCTCCGTACCTTCGATCTTGGAACTCGGTTCTTGCTTGCCTCCACGCGTGGGCAGCGAGGAGTCCGTGGCAGGCGGAACGGGATCGCCGCGGCTCTGGTTTGGCGGAGCCGGAGGGGGATCGTTGCGACCGGGCTGCACGCTCTCCGATTGGGCGACAGCCGCACCTGCCGCGCCAATCAGGGCAAGCACGGTGATGGTCGTCCCAGACAGGCCTTTGCGCATGGTGTTCTCTCGCGACGGGATGGGACCTCGGGACGACAACGTCGCGCGGAGACGTGAGTTCCACGCCTCGATGGGGTGCGAGGGTGCCGACAGCCACGCCAATCTCGGTCAGCGATCCGGCGATCCGCGGCACGCCCATGCAACGCGGAACGCCGATGCAAATGGCTCGAGATTCGCGAGACCTGTAGGCATTGCACGCCTCCTCGGTTAGGCTTCCCTGCGAGCAAGCAAGCTGGAGCTACAATGCCTGTCGAGCCGATTGCCGGGCGCGCTGCCGCGGCGCCCATCCTTGGCGTCGCGGGGTGGAAAAAGTCCGGCAAAACGACGCTCGTTGTGCGATTGATCGCCGAGTTCGCGCGCCGCGGCCTGAGGGTCGCGACCGTCAAGCACGCCCACCATGCCTTCCAGATCGATGATGCCGAGACCGACAGCGCGCGTCATCGGCACGCGGGAGCTTCGCAGGTCGCGATTGTTTCGCGAGCACGCTGGGCGCTGGTGACGGAACTGGGGGCGGAGCCGGAGCCGAGCCTGTCAGAGGTCTTGGCCAGGCTGGACCCGTGCGATCTCATCATCGTGGAAGGCTATAAGCTGGCGTCCATTCCCAAGATCGAGACCCGGCGTCGGGAGGCGCGCGGGCACGAACCGCTGGCCGACGCTGATGCCAATGTCATCGCTATTGCCGCCGACGCACCTGGCGAGCAGCCTGCCGACCACCGTAGCCGGCCCGTCTTCGCTCTCGATGATGCCGCCGGGCTTGCGGACTTTGTCGCCGCCACCCTGGGCCTGCAATTCCGCACGGACCGAAGACCACCCGTACGCTGACAGCGCGTTTGGCGTCGACGACGCCAGCAATTCACGCGTCGGCACCTCTCGCGTGTCGAGAAGTCACGCGCGGTTAACGCACCAGTAGCGGTGGCAATAACGCCTGCGGTGTCTCCTCAGCATTGCGCAACGCGCCGGAGCCCTCCTGCCGGTCTCGCGCGAGCTCGAAGGAGACATACGCCATGCAAAAGACCGCCGTCGCAATTCTTGTCTCGGCAAGCTTAGCTTTCGCTTCCCCTGCTGTGGCCCACGAACCGCTGCCGGATCAGGTGCTCAACTCGCAGCCCTGCCTGGAGCCCTATGCCTGCATCGAGCAGGTCCCCATGAGTGCGGAAGAGGCTCGCATCAGCCTCCTCCAACTTGAGCGACAAGGGCGCGTCCCGGGGGTGAATGAGCCGGCGGGCGGTCTGGCAAACAGTGAGCCGTGGGCAGTCGCGCGCTCTCGCGCTCACCCCTGACCGGCATTGGGGAAGAACAGCTGTTGGCCTTCTATCTTGTAGGAGCGAATGGCGTCCTGTCCTTCGCCCGATACGAGCCAGTCGATGAACGCCTGGCCCGGCTCCTTCTTCACGTTCTGATGCTTTTCAGGGTTCACCAGAATGATGCCGTACTGATTGAAGAGGCGCTGGTCGCCCTCGATCACGATCTTCAGATCCCCCTTGTTCTTGAAGGATATCCATGTTCCGCGGTCTGACAGCACATAGGCACTCATGGCGCCGGCTGTGTTCAGGGCGGCGCCCATGCCCTGACCAATCTCGCGATACCAGCCAGGCTTGGTGGCGGCCGGATCGACGCCTGCGGCCTTCCACAGTGCCAGCTCTGCGGCGTGCGTGCCGGACTTGTCACCGCGCGATACGAACGAGCTCCCCTTTTCGGCAAGTCCCTTCAGCCCGGCGAGAATATCCTTGCCTTCTATCTTGGCTGGATCGGACTTTGGCCCGATCAGGATGAAGTCGTTGTACATGACGGGAAACCGCTTCACGCCAAATCCATCGGCGACGAATTTCTCCTCCTGCGACTTGGCGTGTACGAATACCACGTCGGCGTCACCGCGCCGGCCAGTGTCGAGCGCCTGCCCGGTGCCTTGCGCGATGACTCTCACATCGATCCCGGTCTTGGCCTTGAACTTCGGCAGGATGAATCCGAACAGCCCCGAATCCTGGGTGGAGGTGGTCGATGCGACCACGATCGACTTCTCCTGGGCAAGCGATGGAGAGGCGGCGGCAAATAGGGCGAGAACAACGCCAAGAAAGAAATAGCGGACACGCATGGGCTTTGGCTCCTTCTGGATCAAGTCACGAGTCCGCCGGCCAAGAAGCACTTGGCCTCGGACGTCGCAGGTTCGGCGAAGAAAGCTGCGGCGGGGCCGTGCTCCATGACACGCCCCTTGGCCAGGAACAGGATGTCTCCGGCAAGCCGACGGGCTTGACCGAGGTCGTGGGTAGACATCACGATCTTCACGCCGCTTTCGGCAGTGCACGTGACGATCTCTTCCACTGCCTTCGTAGCGGCAGGATCAAGGCTGGCCGTCGGCTCGTCGAGGAAGAGCACCTCGGGGTCGCGAGCCAGAGCGCGAGCAAGCGCCAAACGCTGCTGCTCGCCCGCAGACAGGCGCCGGGCAGGGCGCTCGGCCAGCGCCTCCAAACCGACAGCTCCGAGAAGGCGGGCAATCGCCGGCGCGTCCTGTTCGCGCCCTGCCGCCTTGAGCGCAAAGGCGACATTGCGAGCCGCGGTGCGGCGAAGCATCACGGGCTTCTGGAACACAATGGCCTGCCGCCGCCGGACAACGTTCCGGTGCTCGGAGTAAACGATGTTCCCGGCGACCGGCGTCAGCAATCCCATGGCGAGCTTCAAGAAGGTCGTCTTGCCGGAGCCGTTGGGACCCAAGAGGACGGTTGGGGGGCCCGACGTGATCGAGAGCGTCACGTCGCGCAGGATCGGCGTGGTCCCAGCCACGTAGGCGACATCTTGGAAACTGATCGGGAGGGTTGTTGGCCGGTCGCGCATAGGCCTATCCGGCATGGCGTTCTGACCAGCCCCGCACCGCCCAGGCCAGGGCGTTGATGGTCAGGATCACGGCGATCAGGACAAGTCCGAGGCCGATGGCCAGTGGGAGGTCACCCTTGGATGTCTCCAGCGCGATCGTGGTCGTCATGACGCGTGTGAAGCCATCGATATTGCCCCCCACGATCATCACGGCGCCGACCTCCGCAGCGGCACGGCCGAAGCCGGCCAGCAGGATGGTGACGAGCGAAAAGCGCGCATCCCATAGCAGGGTTGCGACGCGCGATGTGCGCCCGACATCCATGGCGATCAGTTCGTCCCTGTATTCCGCCCACAAGTCCTCGATGACCTGGCGGGTCAGCGCCGCGATGATCGGTGCGATCAACACTGCTTGGGCAATGATCATGGCCTGCGGCGTGAACAGGATGCCGAAACTGCCCAGCGGGCCCGATCGCGACAGCAGCAGGAATACGACCAGTCCGATGACGACCGGCGGCAATCCCATGCAGCCGTTGAGCAGCACGATGATGACATTACGTCCGGGGAAGCGCGTCAGTCCCACGAGCGCGCCGAACGGCATGCCGAGCGCGGAGGCCACAATTGTCGCCGACAGCGTGACGAACAGCGACAACCCCACGACGGCAAAAAGGTTCGCGTCGCCGGACCATATGAGCTCCAATGCGGTCAGGCCGTCCAAACCGGCAGCTCCCCTGCCAATTGACTTCTGCACATTTCTTGTGCTGCATTCGAGAATGTCAAACACTAGATTGGGCGCAACTTCGTGCACCTTCGCGCAGGTTCAGAGCTACTCACCACCGCAGAGGCGGCCGACTATCTGCGATTGAAGGAGCGCAAGTTGTACGAGCTCGTTGCCGACCGGCAGATTCCCTGCACCAAGGTGACGGGCAAATGGCTTTTCCCGCGCGCCGATCTGGATCGCTGGTTGCTCGCCGGCATGGCGCGGCCCCATGGAGTGATGCCCGCCGAGCCGCCGCCAATTGTCGGGGGAAGCCATGATCCGCTCCTGCAATGGGCGTTGAGCGAAAGCCACGCGGGCCTGGCGATCCTGCCCGAGGGTAGCGAGGCTGGCTACCGCCGCCTTCTGAAGGGCGAGGTCCTCGCCGCGGCGATCCATTTCCACGATCAGGGGGATCCTGAAAAGGATGCAAATCTGGATGTCGTCAGCAACGAGCAGACCCTGTATGACGGGGTCCTGGTGGGCTTTGCCACGCGCGAGCAGGGACTGATCGTGGCTACCGGCAATCCCCGTGGCCTCACACACCTAAGGGATGCCCACGAGAAGGGCCTGCGCGTTGCGCTCCGCCCCGAGGGTGCCGGGGCGCAGCAGCTGCTGGCCGGGTTGCTGAAGCGTGACGGACTTTCGATCCGCGATTTCGGCCGTGCCGTGGTGGCTCCCACCGGTCCGGATGTGGCGCAGGCAGTGCGCGCGGGCCATGCCGATTTCGGCATCGCAACCCGCGCCGTCGCCACGGCAGCTGGACTGGGTTTTGTACCGGTCTGCAGCGAGCGCTTCGATCTGTTGATGCGCCAGCGTGACTTTTTCCGGCCCCCCATGCAGACTTTCCTGAAACTGCTCGGCGATCCACGGTTTGCGGAACGGGCGCGGGAGCTGGGAGGGCTCGACGTGACGGCCGCAGGATCGATACGCTGGTCGCCCTGACGCGCTTGCAAGGGCGGCGACCGCTGCCTAGGGTCAGGTGAAATGCCGGGACGACGTCTCGCCCTTCTGGTCGTGCTGCTGTCGTGGTCGCTCGTTCCGGCGCACGCACAGCTGCGCGGTCATGGTGGCCCGGTGCGGACACTTGCCGTGTCCGTCGAGGGAGCACACGCGATCTCCGGCAGCTTCGACACCACGGCAATCGTCTGGTCATTGGTCTCGGGCACTGCGGAAAACGTCCTGCGGTTCCACGAAGGCGCCGTCAACGCCGGCGCATTCCTCAGGGATGGGCGCGTGGCCACAAGCGGCGAGGACGCGCGCATTGCCATCTGGCAGCCGGGCAACGACAAGCCGGTAGCCGTGCTGCAAGGGCATAACGGGCCAATCGCCAGTCTGGCAGTCTCGCCCGATGGCGCTACGCTCGCGTCGGCGAGTTGGGACGGCACGGCCCGCTTGTGGCCTCTCGCAGGCGGGGCCGCACGTCAATTGGAAGGGCACCAACAGAACGTCAACGGCGTCGCCTTCACGCCGGACGGGCTTGCGCTCGTTACGGCCGGCTATGATCAGACGATACGCATCTGGCCGCTTGCCGGCGGCACCCCCAAGGTCGTGACGCTTCCGGCCCCGCTCAACGCCGTCGTCGTCGCGCCGAACGGTGATATTCTTGCGGCCGGCGCCAGCGGAAAGGTCTTCTTTCTGTCACCCGCGGGCGAACTGCAGGGCGAGGTCGAGGCCGCCCCCGTGCCGATCATCGCGCTGGCCCTTTCGGGCGACGGTAAACTGGTCGCCGCATCCAGCATCCGCGGGGCGATCGCAATCATCGAGCATGCGAGCCGCAAGCTGGAGCGCACCCTGGTTGGCCCTGGCCTGCCGGCGTGGTCGGTGGCCTTTCTTCCCGACAACCGCACGCTGCTCACCGGTGGCTCCGATCGCATGATCCGGAGCTGGAATGCGCTCGATGGCGAGCACCAGGGCGAAGCGGGAATGAGCGGGCCGGGCGATCCGTTGGCAGCCTACCAGGGCGACCCCGGTGCCGAGGTTTTCCGCGCCTGCGTGGCTTGCCACACGCTGAAAGCCGAGGATGGTCTGCGCGCAGGGCCAACGCTCGCCGGCATCTTCGGGCGCAGGATCGCGACGCTGCCGGGCTATGACTTCTCGCCGGCACTGAAGCAACTCGACATCGTCTGGACACCAGAGACGCTCTCGAAATTGTTCGAGATCGGGCCTGCTGCCTATACGCCCGGTACCAAGATGCCGGAGCAGCGCGTCGGCGCAGAGGACCGCGCCGCGCTGGTCAAGTTCCTGGAGCGGATGACGGGCCCCGTCAGTTCACGTCCTTGATCCTTCGCTCCGCTGGTTCGCGCTCGCGTATGTAATCCTCGGAGGTGCGAACGGGCGCGCGCGGCGGAGAGCCGTAAGGATCGAAATCCTGCTCCGATATGACAGCAATACGGCAGTCGTCGCACATCTTGATGACCTCGAGGTGGCCGGGCCTGTCTTTGTACATCCAGTGCTTGCCTTCGAGCTTTGCGGCCACGCGTTCGATGGTGCTCTTGACGCCGAACGGCTTGCCGCAGCGCGTGCAACAGAACGGCTCCTCCTCCTTGAGGGTGCGCGGGGAGGCCGTGGCCGCGCGGAAATCCAGTTGCGGCCTCAGTGAGATGACCTTTTCGGGGCACGTGGCTTTGCACAGTCCGCACTGCACGCAAGCATCCTCGGCAAAGCGCAGCATCGGTCGCTCGGGGTCGTCGACCAGGGCGCCGGTCGGGCAGGCCGACACGCACGCCAGACACAGCGTGCAATTGGCGACATCGATTTCGACCGATCCAAAGGGGGCGCGTTCTGGAAGGGGAACGACGTCGACGGGTGTGGGCGCGGAGCGATGCAGCTCACGCAGTGCAAGGCGCAGTATGCTCCGCTTGTCGCCAGAAGGCAGGAAGCCCGCCGGGCGCGGGGCGGGCTGCGGCAAAGGAAGCGCGCGCAACGCAGCCCCTAACGCCTCGGGATCGTCGGTTTCGATCGTGGCGGCTCGGCCGTCTCCAAAGCCCAAGCCGCGGAGGATCGGTTCCGCCAGCGCGATCGTGCGCCTCAGTCCGTCGACATCGTGCCGCGATCGCGCACGCAGGAGGAAACGCAGGGCCGACGCACCGTAGGCAAAGGCTGCGGCTATGCTCTCGAGGCCTACCTGGGTCGCCTCGTTGACGGCGAGCGGCAGCACGTTGGCGGGCAGACCGTCGCCAAACCGCGCCAGCGCCTCGATCAAGGGCGCGCCGTGGGCTTCATCGTGGAGCAGCACGACAGCCCGTTCACCACCAGCCTCGCGATAGGTCGACAACAGCGTGCGCAGCCTGCGCATCAATGCGTCAGCCGGCGGCAGCGCATAGGACGCCGCGCCTGTGGGACAGACTGCCGCGCATTGACCGCAGCCCGCACAAATCTGGGCGTCGATCGCAACGTGGTCGCCTGCAGGAGCAATGGCGCCGGTGGGACAGAGATCGAGGCATCGGGTGCAGCCGACGATGCGCGAGCGCGAATGCGCGCACAAACTCTCGCTGAAAGTGATGTAGCGCGGCTTCTCGAAGGTGCCGATGAGATCGCGGGCTTTCAGAACGGCCTTGAGTGTCGCAACCGGGTCGCTTGGGTCGGCGCGCAGGTAACCGTCGCGCAAATCGGCCGCCGGGAACAGGGCAACACCGCCCGAGAGGTCGAGAATGACGTCGCAGCGCGATTGGGCCCCGTTGCGCGAGGCACCATAGTCGAGACTGCCCCGCGATGAGGGCGCCGGTGGCGCAAAGTCGTCGACGGTGAGCTCGAAGGCGCCGAGGTGGCCCTTGATCGCGCGGATCGTGCCCTTCACCACCGGGAATTCCGTGCTCCGCGGTGGTGCAATGCCTGCGGGAGGCTTGAGGAGAACAGTTACGTCCAGGTGATCCCTCAGCAGATTGCCGGCTTCGACAGCCCGCTCGTCGCAGCCGTAGATTAGTAGAGTGCCCTCGCTCTCGAGGCTTACGACGGGCACCGGCGGCATCGGCTCCGCGGCAGCGGCCAGCAGGGCGGCCATCTTGGGCCCGGCCTGCGGCGCATCGCTCGACCAGCCCGCGCTCTCGCGGATATTGGCATAGGTGATAGGTGCCGTACGCCCCACCTCACCGGCTATCTCGTTGAACAGGGCGGACTCCTGCGTGCAACCGATCGTCAGGGGAGCCGCATCGCCCGCCAAGGCGCGGAAGCGCTCGATCTGCGATCGACAGAGGTGCCTTGCCGTCGTCAAGGTTGCGCTCCGGCAGGCGCGATGCACTGCCTCCGTGTCGAGGGGCATCGTGTCCTCGCAGGAGCAAATCACGATGTTCCTGGAAGCCTCGGGCATTCAACAGTTCCCGGCGATTGCGACCTGGACCTCGAGCAGACGGCTACTCGCGACGGCCAAGTTGAATTATAATCATTCCACGAAGATTTCGCGAATCCGCGAGGATTGTTCTGGTCGAGATGTACCGCCGTAGCCGGGCCGCACCAGCGCTCGATCTTCCGCCGCCGTTCCGTCTCGTCACGCTACGGGAGGTGGGAGATGCTTTTGCGCACGCCACGGAGATAGCGGCCGAGGCGGGCGCAGGCACGCTGGTGCATGTCGGGCGATTCGATCTGGCCGAATTCGCCATCGTCCTTGAGCCGGAAGAACCGCTGCAGTCAGCGCGGCGCGCGTTCTATGCCGGCATGGTGGCGCTGCGCGACGCGCTCGTGGCGCATGCGCCGCCGGAGCGGCCGATCACCTTTGCCTGGCCTGATGCCATTCACGTCGACGGCGGCTTGGTCGGCGGGGGCCGCCTTGCATGGCCGGCGGACGCGGTGGAGACCGAACTGCCGCAATGGCTGGTATTCGGCGCCGTGGTCCGAACGGTCGCCATGAGCGAAAGGTCGGCCGCGCTCTCTCCGCTCGCCGCGGCGCTCGATGAGGAAGGCTTCGGTGATCTCGGCTCCGGTCGGCTGGTCGAGAGCTTCGCGCGGCATCTGATGGTGGCCGTCGACGCCTGGCAGGCCAACGAGTTCGCCACGGTGACGCGGACGTATCTGCACCACCTGACGACCGAGAAGGGCGCAGTTCCCTCGCTCGATGCCAACGGCGACCTGCTGATCCGGTGGCCCGGCCAGAAAGATCCAGATCGGCACGCGCTCTCCGCCGCGCTCGCCGTGCCATCCTGGCTCGATCCGGCGACAGGGGGACCGCGCACATGAAGCTGCTGCGCACGATCCGGCTCGATCCGTCCGATGCCTACGTCTTCGGCAGGGCGGCTGAGCCTGGCGAGTGGGCAGTACCCGGCGCCTTTGCATTCGCCCACACGGACGTCGCGGCGCTCGAGGGCAAAGCGCGTGCGGAATTCCGATCCGGCTTTCTTGGCATCGACTCGCTCGGCTGGTCAACGTTGGTTCAGGTCGTGGAGGCGACCGAGGAGGACCGTCAGGCCGCTGTACAGCTGCTGGCGCAGCGGTTGGTCGAGCGCTTCGGCGCTCCAAATATTGCGACAGCACGGCCTGCGGCGGAGGAGGAGATCGCCTTCGCCGCTTCGCTCAGCGATCACCCGAAGGGCATGCTGGTTGCGCTGTCTCGCAAATACGCGGACGGAGAGATCCGCGAGGTGTTTCGCACGCTGGTGCCTGGCGTGGGGGCCAAGCCGGCCCGGGCTTATGCGTTCCTGGAAGTCGTCGGCGAAGACGAACCTTCTGAGGAGACCATCGATCTCACGTCGATCGCAAAAAGGGAACGCACGTGAGCACGGCGCACGACTTCTGGCTCTCCTGCGGCCACCACTTGCTTGATCGAGATTCGGGCGGCGGCTTGCTGGTCACCGACGAATTCCTGAAAGCGTACCTGGCGCGGCCCGAGATAGCGCCGCCGTCGGACGCTTGTGCGGCCGAGCGCGCTGTGCAGGAGGCGTTGCTGGCTGATCCGCGCAAGCCGCTGGCTGCGACCGAGATCGCCGCCATTGCCGACGCCGGTGCGCGCGAGAACTGGCAAGTGATGATTGCCTTCCGCGACCACTTGGCGCGCCACCGCACGTTAGAGGCGGCCTATCTCGACATTGCGCGGCGCAATCTCAGGTTTCCCCATATTTTCCTGAACCAGTTGGTGCACGTCATCCTGCGCAACGCCCTTGACGGCTGCGATGACGCATTCGTGCTGCGTGCGGCCGAGCTGTTCTTCCGGCCGCAGAAACTGACGCTGCACGAGGGTTCACTGGTGGCGGCCGATGAGGAAACCGTATCGGGCCAGGGCAGCAAGCCTCTGTCACCGCTGGTGTCGATGCTGGGATTGCCGAGCGCGGCCGAGATCGACGTCCTCAGCGAGGACAATGCCGGCTCCTATTGGGAGCGCAGCGACGTGTTCGACATGGCCCTCGATCTCACCGCCGGCCGGTATGGGCTCACCGCGCTCGGCGAGGTCGTCGAACGCTGGATAGCCCATCTTCTCGCGGTCGAGACGAAGGTTGAGCCCCTGCTGGAACTCCAAAGCGTACCGCTCACGTGGTATGTCGGTCTCGACGCGGACGCCACGCGCATCGGCGATGCCTTGTGGCACGGCGAGGAGATCAACGACGCGATGCGGTCGCGTGTGGTTGGGCTCTATCGCCTGACCTTTGCCGATCCGATGGAAATGCTCGAGAAGGTCAGAGGCGAGCCCGTCTACCTGTTTGCCGTCATGGCGGCTGACAAGACCCTGCGTCTGAAGCCGCAGAATCTTGTAACCGGGCTTCCCATGCGCAACTTGGAGACAGTGAGTTGAACGTGACGGCGTTGGTCAGCATTCCCGTCGGCGTGGTGGTCGAACGATACGAGGCGACCAGCCCATGGCTTGACTACGTCTGGCGGCCTGCGCTTGTGCTCGCGGGCATCCCGTCGGCGGCACCGTGGACCCGGCTAGACGAGGCGGGCGGCAAGACGACCTTCTACGCAGGCCCGGCCACGATTGAGCTCTACCGCACGGAGACGGCGAACTACCGGAGCAACTTGGAGTCCGGCGCGCCTCTTTTGTGGGTGGTGCTCAGGCCAACGGCTTCGGAACCGCCGTACAAAGTACTCGCAGTCACGGCAGACCCGGCCGAAGGCGAGGCCTCTACAGAGGCGGGCGATGATCTGGTCGAAACCGTGCCGATGCCGGCCACCATTGCGGAAACAGTCGAGGCCTTCATCGCCCAGCATCACGTCGAGCGGCCTTTCTTGAAACGCGAGCGCGACCGCGGCGGGCCCGCTGCTCGGGTTCTTCGCAAAGACGCGCGGGAGAGCGGTCAATGAGCGATCCTGAAAGCTTCGTTGCGCGCTGGTCGCGGCTGAAGCGTGAGGCACTCGAGAAACCGAGTGAGGTTGAGCCGGCGCCACCGCAGCCGGAGGAGAAGGCCGCGCCCGAAGAAGAAGCAGCTCGCGCGCCCTCGCCCCAGGCCGGCCAGCCGCCCGGATCTGTCTTCGACCTGGAGAGCCTCCCGCCAATCGAATCGATCACGTCCACGACCGACATCCGTGCCTTTCTGCAATCCGGGGTACCGGCGGATCTGACCAGGGAGGCATTGCGTCGCGTATGGACGTCAGATCCGGCGATCCGTGACTTCATCGGCTTGGCGGAGAACCAATGGGATTTTACCGACCCTGGCGCCATGCCAGGGTTCGGGCCGCTCGAAGCCGCCGATGACGTCAGCGAACTCGTTGCCCAGGCGCTGGGGAAGCTGGGCGAGTCTGCGCCGGTCCAAGAAGAGCTCGGCGTGGGCGTACGGGACGCATCACCTGGGAAAAATTCTGTCACCGATCCGGTGAACCTTCCCACTCCTCCGCAAGTGCTTGGTATGCCAGTAGGAAATGAGGTGGGCAGCGACAGTCATCTCCCAGTAGAGGAACACAAGAATATAGATTCTGCTGCGCTGCAGCATGACGCCGGGTCAGAAAAAGATCGACACCCCCCTAATCGTCGAGCGCACGGGCGCGCCCTTCCCAGGTAAACTCAAAGGCATAGTCTTGAGCTATTTTGCCGTCGTCCTGGCATGCCATGGATGTGCCTGATATAGCCTAGACCTATTGACGGTCACGTTGCATTGGCACTAGAGTTTTTGAAACTGTTCTAAGTCCAACGGTGGTGTAGCGCCTAGAAAGTAGGCACATGCGCGATCAGGGCCTCCAGGAAGCGATACGGGCCGCCGGCGGCGTCTCTCAGCTTGCCCGGCGCATTGGCATCTCTCAGCCCTCGGTTTCAAACTGGGATCGTGTACCTGCAGAGCGTGTGCTCCTGGTCGAATCGGTCACTGGCGTGGGGCGGGACGTGTTGCGTCCGGACCTTTTCGAAACCGCCGGTTGCATCAATGAGATTGATAGCGCACGGGCGCAGGAATATGCACTGCTTGCCACCCTTCTGGCTCGCAGCCCTGATGCCGGACTACTGAGGCGATTAGGCCAGTTGCGCGGGGACCCGAGTCCGCTCGGGATTGCGCATGCGGCGCTCGGCGAGGCTGCTGCGTGCACGGACGCGGAGCGAGCCGGCCGGGAGTACTTCGACCTGTTCGTCGGCCTCGGGCGGGGCGAACTGCTCCCCTATGCGTCCTACTACCTGACAGGCTTTCTCTACGAGCGTCCGTTGGCGCGGCTCCGGAAGGACCTCAAGCGGCTCGGCATCGAGCAGGCGCCCGAGCAGTCCGAGCCCGAAGATCATGCCGCCGTCCTTTGCGAAATTATGTCGGGGCTCGCCGGCGGGAGTATCGGCTCCGCAGCGCAAGCCGATCGAGAAATCTTCCTAAAGCACATGGAGCCCTGGATCGGGCGCTTCTTTGGGGATCTCGAGCGGTCTGCAAACGCGAGCTTTTACTCCCGCGTGGGCGCGCTCGGCCGGACATTCGTCGAGATCGAGGCGGAGGCGTTCGGGCTCCCAGGATGAGGAGAGTCCGCTTCTCGAAGAGGAGGCACCAAGTCGTGAAAACAGAAGACAAACCCAAGGTGGGCCGTCGCGACTTCTTGCGTGCGCTGGGTGCAGGTGCGGGCGTTGCTGCTGCGGCAGGACCGTTAGCGACCAGCGCCCAGGCTGATAGCGAGACCGACGCCGAGAAGCGAAAGTCTCGCTACCGCGAGACCGATCACGTCAAGGCGTTCTATCGGGTCAATAGTTACCCGGCCAAGCGCTAGGGAGGCAAAGCCGTGCTGATCAAAAAAAGCGAACGTCACGCACGTCGCGGCGCACTTGCCGCCGCCCTCGCGGCTCAGAGCAGCGGTGGCGTGGACCGCCGCACCTTTCTGCGCCGGTCCGGTCTCGCCGCCGGCAGTCTGGGCGTTCTCGGCGCGCTGCCGTTAGGCGGCGTGCGCAAAGCCGCGGCCGCCGGCGCAGGACCGGCGCCGGCCAAGGGCATCATTCGCCAGAATATCTGCACGCACTGCTCGGTAGGCTGCACCGTCCTGGCCGAGGTCGAAAACGGGGTCTGGGTCGGTCAGGAGCCGGGCTGGGACAGCCCGATCAGCCGCGGTTCGCATTGTGCTAAAGGGGCTGCCACACGCGAGCTTGCGCACGGCGACCGCCGCCTGCGCTATCCGCTGAAGCTTGTCGGCGGCCAATGGCAGCGCGTCTCGTGGGATACGGCGATCAACGAGATCGGCGACAAGCTGCTTGAGATCCGTGAGAAATCGGGCCCTGACTCGGTCTACTGGCTGGGCTCGGCGAAGTTCACCAACGAGGCGGCCTATCTCAACCGCAAGTTCGCGGCATTCTGGGGCACGAACAACTCCGATCACCAGGCGCGCATCTGTCACTCGACGACCGTCGCCGGCGTAGCCAATACCTGGGGCTACGGCGCGATGACCAATAGCTACAACGACATCCGCAACACCAAGACGATCTTCTTCCTCGGCGGCAATCCCGCAGAGGCGCACCCAGTGTCGCTGCAGCACATTCTCGAGGGCAAGGAACTCAACAGGGCCAACTTCATCGTTGCCGATCCGCGCCTCACACGCACCGCTGCACATGCGACCGAGTACGTGCGGCTGCGCAGCGGCACCGACATTCCAGTCCTTTGGGGCATGCTCTGGCACATCTTCCAGAACGGCTGGGAAGACAAGGAATTCATCCGACAACGCGTCTACGGCATGGACGAGATTCGCAAGGAGGTCGAGAAGTGGACGCCTGAGGAGGTCGAGCGCGTGTCCGGGGTGCCGGGCGAGCAGCTCAAGCGCGTCGCCAAGATGTTTGCGACCGAGCGTCCCTCCTGCCTGATCTGGGCCATGGGCCAGACGCAGCACACGATGGGTACCGCGACTGTGCGGGCAAGCTGCATCCTCCTGTTGGCCACCGGCAACGTCGGCCGCTCCGGCACTGGCGCCAACATCTTCCGCGGCCACACGAACGTGCAGGGCGCAACCGATCTCGGCCTCGATATCGTGACGCTGCCGCTTTATTACGGCCTGGCGGAAGGCGCGTGGCGGCACTGGTGCCGCGTCTGGGAGGTCGACTACGACTGGATGGCCTCGCGCTTTTCCACCTACACGGGCGCGGACGGCAAGCCTGTCAAAATGATGAACACGCCAGGCATTCCGTCGACCCGCTGGTTCGACGCGACGCTGCTCCCGAAGGATCAGGTTTCGCAGCCGGACAACCTTAAGGCCATGTTCATCATGGGCCATGGCGGTAACACCGTGACCCGCATGCCGGAGGCCGCCAAGGGCATCGAGAAGCTCGAGCTGTTGGTGGTCGTCGATCCGGTGCCGACCACCTGGGCCGTGCTCTCGGAGCGCAAGGACGGCACCTATCTGCTGCCGGCCTGTACCAGCTACGAGATGGCAGGCTCACGCACGGCCTCGAACCGCTCGCTGCAGTGGGGCGAGCAGATCGTGCAGCCGATCTTCGAGTCGAAGAACGACAACGAGATCATGTACCGGCTCGCGGCAAAGCTCGGCTTCGCCGACAAGATGTTCAAGAACATCAAGGTCGAGAACAACGTGCCGTCGGCCGAGGACCTCCTGCGCGAGATCAACCGCGGCGGCTTCTCGACGGGCTACTGCGGCCAGTCGCCGGAGCGCCTCAAGCTGCATATGGCCAACCAGAAGGATTTCGACCTGGTCACCCTCAGAGCGAGCGAGGGGCCGTGCAAGGGCGACTACTACGGTCTGCCGTGGCCATGCTGGGGCACGCCGGAGATCAAGCACCCCGGCACGCCCATCCTCTACAACACCCACCTCAACGTGAAGGACGGTGGCGCCACGTTCCGCGCTCGCTTCGGCGTGGAGCGCGTCGTCAAGACCAAGGCAATGGTGGACGGCAAGGAGGTGGAGCAGGAGGTGCGGCACAATCTGCTCGCCGAAGGCGCCTACTCGCTGGGCTCCGAGCTGCAAGATGGGTATCCGGAGTTCACCTACGGCGTGCTCAAGAAGCTCGGCTGGGACAAGGACCTGACCGACACTGAGCGGGCAACGATTGAGCGCATAGGTGGCGCCAACCCTGATGCCGTGTCGTGGGCGATTGATCTCTCGGGCGGCATTCAGCGCGTGTGCTTGAGCCACAGCGTCATGCACTACGGCAACGGCAAGGCCCGAGCTGTCGCGTTCGGGCTGCCCGACGCGGTGCCCGTGCACCGCGAGCCCATCTACTCGCCGCGGCCGGACCTCGTCGCCAAGTATCCGACGCTGCCGAACGCGCGCCAGTTCCGCATGCCGAACGTCGGCTTCGACGTGCAGAAGGCGGTGGTCGACAAGGGTATCGCCAAGGAGTTCCCGCTGATCCTCTCCTCGGGACGACTGGTCGAGTACGAGGGCGGTGGCGAGGAGACCCGGTCCAACAAATGGCTCGCCGAGCTGCAGCAGGACATGTTCATTGAGATCAATCCTGCCGATGCGGCCGAGCGGGGCATCAAGGATGGCGCCTGGGTCTGGGTCTTCGGACCGGCCGATACCAGGCCGAAGGCGAAGATGAAGGCGCTGGTGACGGAGCGGGTCGGCAAGGGAGTGGCGTGGTGTCCATTCCACTTCGCGGGCTGGTTCCAGGGCGTCGATCAACGCGCCAAGTACCCAAAGGGCGCGGACCCGGTCGTGTTGGGCGAAAGCGTCAACACTATCACCACCTACGGCTACGACCCGGTGACCGGCATGCAAGAGCCCAAAGCCACCCTCTGCCAGATCAGAGCGGCGTAAGGAGGAACCACCATGGCTCGGATGAAGTTTCTCTGCGACGCCGACCGCTGCATCGAGTGCAATGCGTGCGTCACCGCCTGCAAGAACGAACACGACATCCCGTGGGGGATCAATCGGCGACGCGTCGTCACGATCAATGATGGCAAGCCGGGTGAACGGTCCGTATCGATGGCCTGCATGCACTGCACGGACGCGCCATGCGCCGCCGTCTGCCCGGTGAACTGCTTCTATACGACTGCAGACGGCGTAGTGCTCCACTCCAAGGACTTGTGCATCGGGTGCGGCTATTGCTTCTACGCCTGTCCGTTCGGCGCACCGCAATATCCTCGCGTCGGCAACTTCGGCAGCCGCGGCAAGATGGACAAGTGCACCTACTGCGCCGGCGGCCCCGAAGCCGACCTCACGGCCGCAGAGTACGGCGGCCGCGCGAATGGCCAGTTCACCGGCTACGGCTCCAACCGCCTCGCCGAGGGCAAGCTGCCGCTGTGCGCCGAGATGTGCTCGACGAAATCCCTGCTTGCCGGCGATGGCGAGATCATTGCCCAAATCTACAAGGAGCGCGTCCTGCGGCGCGGCTACACGTCGGGTGCATGGGGCTGGCAGACCGCCTATCGCGAGACGATCGCGTCCTGACGAGTTGATGCGCACAGGCGACGGGAGCCAACCCGTCGCCGCTTGGGGGTGGTTTCAGGCCGGCCAGCCCTTGCAATAGGGAGACGACACAATGGCGCCGATGCGCTCATCGCTTGGATCAATCTTCGCCACGCTGCTGCTGGGGCTTGCGATCGCCTTTGCCGCCCCTGCCAGTGCGCAGCAGCCGACCTCCGTCAACCCCACGGCCCAGTCGGTCAAGGAGCAGCAACTCCTCAAGGAGTTGCAGAAGATCCAGGGTCGCGGCACCCTCCCGGATGCCAGGTCCCAGGTGCTGGAGCAGCCGGCCGGCCGCGACTGGCGCCAGTTTCATCAAGTGACGCTGCGCTGGATCGGCGCCGTTGCGATCCTCGGCATGCTGGCGGTCCTTGTCTTGTTCTACCTCATCCGCGGAATGGTTCGGATCGAGGCGGGGCGTTCGGGGCGCACGCTGGTGCGCTTCAATGCATTCGAGCGCTTCGTGCACTGGATGACCGCGACCTGCTTCATTGTCCTCGCAGTCTCCGGGCTCAACATCACGTTTGGCAAGGAGCTTCTGGCCCCGTGGATCTCTCCGGAAGCGTTCGCCTCCTGGTCTCAATTGGCCAAGTATGCCCACAACTATCTGAGCTTCCCGTTCACGCTGGGCGTGGTGCTGATGTTCCTGATGTGGATCGCCTGGAATTTTCCCTCAGGCGTCGACCTCGAGTGGATCAGGGAGGGGGGCGGCATCGTCGGCAGCAAGCATCCGCCGGCGCGGCGCTTCAATGCCGGCCAGAAGATGATCTACTGGGTTGTCGTGCTGGGTGGCGGAGCAGCTGCGATCACCGGCTACCTGCTGATGTTCCCCTTCTATGCGACCGACGTCGCCGGCATGCAACTCGCGCAGATGGTGCATGGGATCGTCGGCGTGGTGTTCATAGCCATCATGCTGGCCCATATCTACATCGGTACGATCGGCATGCAGGGCGCCTTCGAGGCCATGGGTAAAGGCGAGGTCGACGTCAACTGGGCTCAGCAGCACCATAGCCTGTGGCTGGAAAAGGAGCAGCAAAGGGGACGTGCCACAGGTGGAACCGTTGCCCCCGCCGAATAGGCGGAGGCCGGCCCAGGCCGCCAGGCGCGAAACCTGCGCCTTAGGGCTTGGCTCTCCGCGACTTGGGATTTGGCTTCGGGGATGTGCAATCTCGGAGGAATTGCGATGTGGAGCTTTCTAACCGCTTGCCTTGCCGCGATCCTCATCGCGATCGGTGCGGCCATTGTGCTCGGCAACTACGTGCCGAATTCGTCGTCCAGTGCCTTTTCTACTCAAAGCGTGCGCATCTAGGCCGGCACGATAAGCTGCCGTTGCGGCGTCAGACGCGACAGTGACCCTCAGGGAGTTGTCGGCTCCGAAGGGATCGTCTGTTGTTGGCGCCTTTCACCTTCCACAAGACAGCAGCTCCTGCGAGCCATTGTCACCGCTTGTGAGCAGCACCGGTCTCTCCACTCTCGAGCCATTCCAGCGATGGAATGCGCTTAGCCGATACGAAATCCCCGGAGCTGGTCCTTGCTCTCGGGCACCATTCAACCGAGATCGATGTCGCCTTCGACGACGTGGTTCAAGGATGTCCCGGGGGCGGTGAGCACCATCTTGACCCTGAGGCTGCCTGTGCCCGGCTTGGCCTGGCGCACCGCATCCTCTATCGCGCGCTGCGAAGTGACACCGACCTGCTTCAGGAATTTCCGCAGTGACATATTGAACTTGTCTTCATCCATCTGACTCTCCCGGGCGGAATGATCATTGGCGCATGTCCACCCGCTTCAGGCGTCGTGTCAACTGCGCAAAATCCCCGCTGGTGGCGCACGGCCGCAGAGCCAGACGGGCCCAATTTGGCGCGGGCGCCTGGGTGCGTTATCCTATGCAGTAAGGCGACGACCAGTGTCCTGATCGCAAAATTCGCCCCAGCGCACTGCGAGTGAGGAGCAAGTTTCGCGATGTGAAGGACGCTGGTCGAGCGATTGATCCCGGTGCGATCCAGACACGAGTGACGCCCTGCAACGTGCGAGCGAGCTACGCTTGAAAGAGTTCCATATCCGACCCGATCCCGACGATCCGCGACTGTCGGTGAGTGTGCGGGGCATCGATCAGGACGGGCAGCCCGTCGACACGGCTGTCGTCACCGAGCGCCCATTGACCCTGTTCCTGAACGCGCGCGAGATCGTCACCATGATGACGATCGGCGACCGTCCCGATCTGTTGGCCGTCGGCTATCTGCTGAACCAGAACATGCTGCGCGCCGACGACGAGATCACCGCCGTCGACTACGACGATGACATTTCCACCGTCGTGGTGCGCACGCGGGTCCAGACGAATTTCGAGGAAAAGCTCAGGAAAAAGACGCAGACCTCGGGTTGTGCCCAGGGGACGGTATTCGGCGACCTCATGGAGGAGTTCGACAAGATCAAGCTGGATCCGGCCGCGCGAATTAAGACATCCTGGCTTTACCAGCTGACCAAGAAGATCAATACCGCACCCAGCCTCTATCTGAAGGCCGGTGCCATCCACGGCTGCGTGCTGTGCCGCGCGGATGAGCCTCTGATCTACATGGAGGATGTCGGCCGTCACAACGCCGTCGACAAGATCGCAGGCTACATGTTCCTGGAGCGCATCGCGCCGGGCGACAAGATTTTCTACACGACCGGGCGGCTGACCTCGGAGATGGTGATCAAGACCGTCAAGATGCGCATTCCCGTGCTCGTCTCCCGCTCGGGCTTCACGGCGTGGGGCGTGGAGCTGGCGCGGAAGGCCGGCCTCACGTTGATCGGGCGCGCGCGCGGGAAGCGCTTCGTCGTCCTTGCGGGAGAGCAGCGCCTTGTGTTCGACGCCGATGCAAAGAGCGCTGAGGAAGAGGACTTAAGGCACGCCCGCAAGGCAAGTCGAGCGCAGTTTGCCGATTGAGCGCCCGCCGATGCGCGGCGCCTCTCGGGAACTCAGTTCCCGAGAATCCCGAATTGACTGAACGGAATGAAGGCGACGCTGTCGCCTTGCTTGATCTCAGGCACATCCTCGGGAACGTCGATGAGGCCGTCGGCGGCCCGCAGGCCCGAGATCAGCCCCGAACCGTCGCGCGCGAACTTGTCCACGCCCAATCCATTCGCGGTCTCCCGGGAGGTGCCGCGCCAGAATTCACGACGCCCCACCTTGCGTCCCGGAAACGCAAACAGGGCGGGCAGCCGGTAACGTGTGGGCTCCGGCCACCGTGCCGCTCCCCCCATGCGAAGCAATAGCGGCCAGACGTAGAGGAGGAAGCATACGAACACGGCGACGGGGTTTCCGGGCAGCCCGAGCATCACGCAGTCGCCGATCTGCCCGAACGACATGGGCCGCCCCGGCTTGATGGCAAGCTGCCACAGATGCCGCTTGCCGAGCGCATCAAGCGCCGTGACTACGTGATCCTCCTCACCCCTGCTGGCGCCGCCGGAGCTGATGATCACGTCGACCGTCTGCGCCGCCCGCGCCAGGCGCGTCTTCACCTCCTGCAGGTCGTCGGGAAGGATGCCGAGATCGATGGGGGTCGCGCCAGCGCTGGCGACGAGCGCCGCTAGCATCGGCGCGTTGGCATCGTACACCTGACCGGGGGTCAGCTTGGCGCCCGCGCGCACCACCTCGTCGCCGGTGGAGACGATACCAACCTTGAGACGAGCGAAGCATTCGACCTCGCCGGCGCCGATGGAGGCCAAGGCCGCCAGGTCCTGCGGGCGCAACAGCGCGCCGGCCTGCAGCAGCACCTCGCCCTCGGCGACATCCTCGCCCGCCCTTCTGACGTTTGCGCCGCGCCGCAGGCCCGCAGGGATCGCCACAACAGGGCCCTCCGCGATCGTCCCGAAGCGCACGTCCTCCTGCATGACGACGGTGTCGTGCCCTTCCGGCATGACCGCGCCGGTGAAAATTCGCGCCGCTGCCCCGGCCGCGGGCCTCTGCGCTATCCGGTGGCCCGCGGTGGCTCGGCCGTCCACTGGCATCTCACTTCCGGCGTCCGGGTCGTAGTCGGCAGCAGCGAAGGAGAATCCGTCGACAGCGGCGTTGGTGTGAGCCGGAATTGGATGCGGCGCAACCGCGGCAGCAAACAGCAGGCGACCTGCGGCGTCCGACAGCTTCACCCGTTCCTGGCCGGCGACCGGGCCGATCCGCTGCTTGAGCACCCCGATCGCCTCATCATGAAGCATCCGCTTCTTATCGTGCGCAAAGCAGTCGTCGAGCAGCTTGCTGGTCTTGCTCATGGCCGAGATTGAATCGAGCCGGAGGTCGAGGTGTGTGAGGCGGGTCAACTTGTCCACGAAAACGCCCCCGACTGCAACCGCAGGGCCTGGCGCGCTGCAATCTGTTGCTGTCCCATGGCGCGGCACAGTTGCCCACGACCGCACGCGGCGGCGTGAGGGCGAATCAGGCTCGCAGCAGGGGTGTGAGGGTGTGGGTGCGCCACCACAAACTTTGAGCGCCACGGCACGGCGTGTATACCGGATTGTCTATGTCGACAGCACTGACAAAATTGGCATATGGTATGCCAATATAGCTGAGGCTAGCCCGCCCCTTTCCCGAAGGGGCAGGGCTCCCCACCCAGGCTCGCCATGACAAAGACCCGCAACGCATGAATGACGCCGCCTCGATTGCCAACGGTGCGGGAAAAGCCCGCGCCATCCACCCGGGGGCCGGGCGTCGCAAGGCGGCGCCATTTCCCCGCGGTCGTGTCCTGCGGGAAGCCGAGGTCGCCGCCGTCAAGGCGTTGCTGGGGGCCGGGCCGCGCGAGCGTGCTCTGCTGATCGAGTACCTGCACCTCATCCAGGATGCGGAGGGCTGCTTGCCTGCAGGTCATCTGCACGCGCTGGCGGAGGAACTCAAGATCCCGATGGCGGAGGTTTACGAGGTTGCGACCTTCTATGCGCATTTCGACGTCGTGGGCGACGGCGAGCAACGCCCTCCGGAGGTCACGATCCGGATATGCGACAGCCTGAGCTGCATGCTGGCCGGTGCAGAGAAACTGCTTGCCGAGCTACAGGCGACGAAGGCGGCTGGAATACGCGTGCTTCGCGCGCCCTGCATCGGCTCCTGCGATACCGCCCCCGCAGCGGAGGTGGGCCACCATCATGTCGATCACGCAACCTCTGCTAAGCTGCTGGAGGCGGCGGGAATGCGCGAGGTGCATCCTGCCATCCCGGCTTTTCAGGCTTTCGACGCCTATGTGAAGGATGGAGGCTACACGGTGCTGCGCGCGTGCCTTTCGGGCGCGCGCAAGGCCGATGAGGTGATCGCCGCGCTTTCTGACAGCGGACTGCGTGGACTCGGCGGTGCCGGCTTCCCAACGGGGCGCAAATGGGGCTTGGTGCGCAGCGAGAAGGGGCCGCGGCTGATGGCCGTCAACGGTGACGAGGGCGAGCCCGGAACTTTCAAGGACCGGTACTATCTCGAGCGTGAGCCGCACCGGTTTGTGGAAGGTACCCTTATTGCTGCGTGGGCCGTCGAGGCCGAAGAGGTGTTCATCTACATTCGCGACGAGTATCCTGCCGTCATCGAGATCCTGCGGCAGGAGATCGCCAAGGTCGAAGCGGCCGGTCTCGCCGGGCATACCAAGCTGAATATCCGGCGTGGCGCCGGCGCCTACATCTGCGGCGAGGAGAGCGCCATGATCGAGTCGATTGAGGGCAAGCGCGGCTTGCCCAGGCACCGGCCTCCCTATGTGGCGCAGGTCGGCCTGTTCGGCCGGCCGACGCTCGTCAACAACATCGAGACGCTATTCTGGGTGCCGACCATCCTCGACAAGGGTGCGGCCTGGTTCGCGTCCCAAGGCAAGAACGGCGCCAAGGGGCTGCGTTCCTATTCGGTTTCGGGGCGCGTGAAAAAACCGGGCGTCGTGCTGACGGCGGCCGGCTCCACGTGCAGAGACTTGATCGAGCTGTGCGGCGGCATGGCCGAGGGCCACCACTTCAAGGGGTATTTGCCGGGCGGCGCCTCGGGCGGCATCCTGCCGGCCTATATGGCGGATGTCCCGCTCGATTTCGGTCAGCTCGAGAAGCACGGCTGCTTCGTCGGCAGCCACGCGGTCGTAATCCTGTCCGACCGGGACGACACGAAGGCGGTCGCGCTCAACCTGATGCGCTTCTTCGAGGATGAAAGCTGCGGCCAGTGCACACCCTGCCGCAACGGCACGGAAAAAGCCGTCAAGCTCATGAGCAATGGCACATGGAACCGCGAACTGCTCGACGATCTTGCGCAGGTCATGGCCGACGCGTCGATCTGCGGCCTCGGACAGGCAGCGCCCAATCCGTTGCGCAGCGTGTTCAAATACTTCCCTGAGGATTTGAGGTGATTGCTCTGCCTCCAGTCGCCCCCGACGTGCAGGTTGCGAGCCGCGGCCGGTCGCTCGGGGTGCGCTGGACCCTCCAAGTGCAACCGTACTTGTTGCAATCGAGCCCGAGAACCGAGAGCCGCCCGCAATGACCGCCACGATCACCTTCGAACTGGACGGCCGGCAGGTTGAAGCCCGGCCGGGCGAGACCATCTGGGAGGTGGCACAGCGCCATGGCACCAGGATTCCGCACCTGTGCTGGCATCCCGCGCCCGGCTATCGCGCCGACGGCAACTGCCGCGCCTGCATGGTGGAGGTGGAGGGTGAGCGCGTGCTGGCCGCCTCGTGCCAGCGCAAGGCATCCAGCGGCATGAAAGTGAAGACTGCAAGCGAGCGGGCAAAGAAGTCGCGCCAGATGGTGTTCGAGCTTCTGATGGCCGACCAGCCGGCGCGCGCGACCAGCCACGATCCGAAATCGAGCTTCTGGAACTGGGTCGACGCCATGGGTGTCGCACCCCTCAGCCGTTTCCCGCGCGATGATCGTCCCGCTGCCGACAGCACCCATTCCGCCATAGCCGTCAATCTCGATGCCTGCATCAACTGCAATCTGTGTGTCCGCGCGTGTCGCGAGGTGCAGGCCAACGACGTGATCGGCATGGCCTATCGCGGTCACGGTGCCAAGGTCGTTTTCGATTTCGACCAGGGAATGGGGAACTCCACCTGCGTTGCCTGCGGAGAGTGCGTGCAGGTGTGCCCGACCGGCGCGCTCATGGAGAAGAGCCTGCTCGACGCTGCGGGCAAGCGCGTGAAGTACGAGACGAAGTCGGTGGACACGCTGTGTCCGTATTGCGGCGTGGGTTGCCAGACCAAGGTCCACGTCACGGACAACAAGATACTCTACGTCGACGGGCGCGATGGGCCGGCCAACAACAACCGCCTGTGCGTCAAGGGCCGATTTGGCTTCGACTACATTCATCACCCCGACCGGCTGACCAAGCCGCTCATCCGCCGCGACGGCGTCGCCAAGGACGCGAACCTTCAGATTCGCCGCGACGAGGTCAGCAGGTATTTCCGCGAGGCGACGTGGGAAGAGGCGCTGGAAAAGGCTGCCGGCGGCCTCAAGGCAGTGCATGCTCGCGACGGCGGCAGCGCTCTGGCCGGCTTTGGCTCAGCCAAGGGCTCCAACGAGGAAGCCTACCTCTTCCAGAAATTGATCCGGCAGGGCTTCGGCACCAACAACGTCGACCACTGCACCCGCCTCTGCCATGCCTCTTCGGTGGCTGCCTTGATGGAGGGATTGAACTCGGGCGCGGTGACCGCTCCTTTCACGGCCGCCAAGGACAGCGACTGCATCATCGTGATCGGCGCGAGGCCCGCTGAGAATCATCCGGTCGCCGCCACTTTCCTGAAGAACGCGGCCAAGCGCGGCGCCAAGCTCATCGTCATGGATCCGCGCGGGCAGAATCAGGGCTTGGCCCGTTACGCCAGCCACACCCTTCAATTCAAGCCCGGCCGGGATGTGGCGCTGCTCAATGCCATGCTGAACGTCATTGTCGCCGAGGGCATGGTCGACATTCAGTACGTGCAGGCTCACACGGAAGGGTTCGAGAGCCTGAAGGCCAAGGTGGTGGATTTCACTCCAGAGGCGATGGAGCCTGTGTGCGGCATTCCCGCGGCCACCATTCGCGAGGTTGCGCGCCTCTACGCCCGCTCCGAGCGCTCGATCATTTTCTGGGGCATGGGCGTCTCGCAGCATACACATGGCACGGACAACGCTCGCTGCCTGATTGCGCTTGCGCTCGTCACGGGGCAGATCGGCCGCCCCGGCACCGGCCTGCACCCCCTGCGCGGCCAGAACAACGTGCAAGGTGCCTCCGACGCGGGCCTCATCCCCATGGTGTTTCCCGACTACCGGTCGGTGGAGGATGCGGCCATTCGCGGCGCCTACGAGGATTTCTGGGGCACCAAGCTCGAACCGAAAAAAGGGCTGACGGTGGTCGAGATCATGCATGCCATCAAGGATGGTGTGATCAAGGGCATGTATGTGATGGGTGAAAATCCCGCGATGTCCGACCCCGACGTGCAGCACGCCCGCGAGGCACTGGCGAAGCTCGAGCACCTCGTAGTCCAGGACATCTTTCTCACCGAGACCGCATGGCACGCGGACGTCGTCCTGCCGGCATCCGCGCATGCCGAGAAGTGGGGCTCCTTCACCAACACGAACAGGCAGGTGCAGATCTCGCGTCCTGTTGTCGATCCGCCCGGCGAAGCGCGCCAGGACTGGATGCTGATTGCCGAGATCGCCAAGCGTATCGGCCTGCAATGGAACTATAAGGGTGTATCCGAGGTATTCGCGGAAATGACTGAGGTCATGCCGTCCCTGAAGAACATCACCTGGGAGCGGCTGGTGCGCGAGGACTCGGTCACGTATCCCTGCGATGCACCGGACAAGCCCGGCAACGAGATCATTTTCGCGACGTCCTTCCCGACCCAATCGGGGCGGGCCAGGATCGTGCCGACAGACCTCGTCCCGCCGGACGAATTGCCGGATGAGACCTACCCGATGGTGTTGACCACCGGGCGCCTGCTCGAGCATTGGCACACGGGCTCGATGACGCGGCGCGCTTCCAATCTCGACCACCTCGAGCCCGAAGCGATCGCGGGGTTGAACCCGAGAGAGATGGACAGGCTCGGTATCCCCCCGGGGGGCTTCATTGAGGTGTCGACACGGCGCGGCAGGGTCGTGCTCAAGGCTCGTGCCGACCGCGACGTGGCCGAGGGCATGGTCTTCATACCCTTCTGTTT
>Ga0111538_10000628_pt1 | contig 47847 bp, 45 predicted proteins | sample SoiMethybrSBSTD1_FD_79669 | JGI IMG/M metagenome (GOLD analysis project Ga0111538, IMG submission 79669) | Bulk soil microbial communities from a Populus tree surrounding site in Tennessee, USA - Soil MetaG P. TD hybrid SBSTD1 (version 2)... | ecosystem: Environmental > Terrestrial > Soil >... | reverse complement strand
GCCTGGCCCTCACCGTCACCGGCTTCCTCGGCGCCGACTACGTCGGGATGCTGTCGACCGTCGACGGGATCGACCGGGTGGTGGTGCTGCGGGGCGACGCCCCCGAGGGCACCACGGCGTGGGACGACTTCCTCGCCGCGGGCGCCGCCGTCGACCCGGCGGCGTCGGCGGCCCGGGCGGCCGAGATCGACCCCTCCGACGTCAGCACGATCATCTTCACCTCGGGCACCACGGGGAAGCCGAAGGGGGCCATGCTGCGCCACGGCGCCTCGGTGCGGGCCTACCGCGACTGGGCCGACGTCGTGGGGCTGGCCGAGGGCGACCGCTACCTGATCGTCAACCCGTTCTTCCACACGTTCGGCTTCAACGCCGGCTTCCTCGCCTGCCTCATCACCGGGGCGACGATCGTCCCCCACCCCGTCTTCGACGTGCCCAGCGTGATGCGGCGGGTCGACGAGGAGCGCATCTCGATGCTGCCGGGAGCGCCGGCGATCTACCAGACGATCCTCGACCACCCCGACCTCGACCGGTTCGACCTGTCGACGCTCCGCCTGGCCGTCACCGGGGCGGCCACGGTGCCGGTCGAGATGATCCGGCGCATGGCCTCGGAGCTGACGTTCGAGAACATCGTGACCGGCTACGGCCTCACCGAGTCCACCGGCATCGCCACGATGTGCCGCCACACCGACGACCCCGAGACGATCGCCAACACCGCGGGCCGGCCCATCCCCGACGTCGAGGTGCTCGTCGTCGACGACGACGGCAAGGCGCTCGACCCGGGGCAGCCCGGCGAGGTCGTGATCCGGGGGTACAACGTGATGGCCGGCTACTTCGGCGACGAGGCCGCCACCGCCGAGGCGATCGACGCCGACGGGTGGCTGCACACCGGCGACGTCGGCGTGTTCGACACCGCCGGCAACCTGAAGATCACCGACCGCACGAAGGACATGTTCGTGGTCGGCGGGTTCAACGCCTATCCGGCCGAGATCGAGAACATGCTGATGGAGCACCCGGCGGTCGGCCAGGTCGCCGTCATCGGCGTGCCCGACCACCGCATGGGCGAGGTCGGCAGGGCCTACGTGGTGCCGCGCGCCGGCGCCACCGTCGACGAGGCCGAGCTCGTCGCCTGGGCCCGCGAGCGCATGGCCAACTACAAGGTCCCCCGCTCGGTCGAGGTGGTCGACGCCCTCCCGCTCAACGCCACGGGCAAGGTGCTCAAGTACGTCCTGCGCGAGCGGGCCGCCGGCGGCTGACCCGCCGGCGGCGTCGGGCCTACGCTGCCGCTCCATGGCGATCTCGGCCGTCGTGTTCGACTGGTACGCCACGCTGGCGAAGCCCAACCCCGACGACTTCTGGACGCGCCTCGCCGACGAGATCGCCGACGCCGGCGGTCACCCCCGCCCCGACGTGCTGGCCGCATGGGAGGTCGAGCACCCGGTCGAGCACACCCACCACTCCACCGACGAGGCGACCTACCGGGCCTGGCAGCGTTCCCGCCTCGACGAGGTGTTCGCGGCGTGCGGGCTCGACGGGCCGGCCCGCGCCGGCCTGCTCGACCACATCGACGGCCAGCGCTACACGCGGGAGTACGACGTGTTCCCCGACGTACGGCCGACGCTCGTCGAGCTGCGACGACGGGGGCTCGCCACGGGGCTGTGCTCGAACTGGGACTGGGACCTCGACCGGCACCTCGGCCGCACCGAGATCGCCGACCTGTTCGACGTCGTGGTGTGCTCGGCGCAGCACGGCTCGCGCAAGCCGCACGCGTCGATCTTCGCCACGGTGCTCGACGGTGTCGGTGCGGCGCCCGAGGACGTCCTGTTCGTCGGCGACAGCTGGCCCGACGACGTCACGGGCGCGCGCGCCGCCGGGCTGCGCCCCGTCCACGTCGTGCGGACGGGCGCCGACGGCTGTGCGATCGGCGAGCACGACGGGGTGCCGTGCGTGTCGACCATCGCCGACGTCCTGCGCCTGCTGGACTGACCGCGGGGCTGGTGGTGGTGTCCGACGACGACCGCGAGCGGCTGCGGCGGACGTTCGACTCCGCCGCCGAGGGGTACGCGGCGGCCCGCCCCGGCTATCCGGACGCGCTGTTCGACGCCCTCGTCGCCCTCTCGGGCGTCCGCTCCGGAGACGCCGTCCTCGAGATCGGGTGCGGGCCCGGAACGGCCACGCGGGCGCTGGCGGAGCGGGGGCTGCGGGTCACCTGCGTCGAGCTGGGCGCGGAGCTCGCCGCCGCCGCCCGCCGCGAGCTCTCGGCCTTCCGCGGCGTCGAGGTGATCTGTGCGCCGTACGAGTCGTGGGAGCCGCGGACGGGGGCGCGGTTCGACCTGGTCGTCGCGGCGACGTCGTGGCACTGGCTCGATCCCGCCGTGCGGTACCGGCGGGCGTGGGAGCTGTTGCGCCCCGGCGGGCACCTGGCGTTCTGGGCCGCCACCCACGTGTTCCCGGTCGGCGGCGATCCCTTCTTCGCCGAGATCCAGGACGTGTACGACGAGATCGGCGAGCGGCTGCCGCCCGACGCAGCCAGGCCGGCCCCCGGCGAGCTGCCCGACCAGGCGGCCGAGATCGAGGCGACCGGACTGTTCACCGTGGTCGCGGTGCGACACGTCGACTGGGAGGTGACCTACGACGCCGATGGCTACGTCGCCCTGCTCGACACGTTCTCGGGGCACATCGCCATGCAGCCGTGGCAGCGGGCGAGGCTCGACGGCGAGATACGCCGGCGACTGGCGGAGCGCCCCGACGGGACCCTGCGCCGCCACTGGGGCGCGGTGCTGCACGTGGCCCGGCGGGTGCCGTGAGCGTCCCCGGTGCCGGCGTCGGTCGGGGGGTTTCGCGGTTCAGCTGAGGTGCTAGCATCGAACACATGTTCGGTCCTGCCACCACTACGGCGCTGGCCGCCGGTGACATCACCGTCGCCCGCGCCGACGGCGACCCCGACAAGGGCGACCGCGCCCACCGCAAGGTCTGCCGCCACGAGGGCCTGCGCGGCACCCGCCTGCTCTCGGGTGAGCTCACCCCCACCGCCGACAACGGCCGACCCCGATGCGCCGCCCACCACCGCCATCACACCCGCCGCACCCACCGCCAGGCCCCCCGACAGCGCGAACCGGCCGGGCCGTTCGACCTCGAGCTCTGGCGAGCCCGCCTCCGCGACCGCGTCCGCCGCGACCCCACCGGGGGCGCCATCCCACCCCGGCCCGAACCACCGGGCGACCACGCCCGGGCCGGTCCCTGAGGCGAGGTGGCGGTGAGCCCGCAGAGCGTCCTCCTGGCGGCGGCAGCCGAGGCGCCGCGACGTCCGGGCGCGTACTCGTTCCTCGGCGACGACGGCGGGCTGCTCTACGTCGGGGTCGCCGCCGACCTCCGCCGCCGGCTGGCCCAGCACGCTCGCGAGCGGCCGGGGCCCGGCCTCCGCCACCGGTACGAGCTGGTCCGCGCCGTGCGGTGGGAGGTCCACCCGACCCTCGAGAGCGCCCGCCGGCGCGAGGCCGACGTGATCGTCGCCCTGCGCCCGCCGTTCAACGCGTCCACCGACCAGGGGCGGTGGACGTTCGTCCGGGTCTCCGACGGCGCGGACCCCGACCGGGTGCGCCTCGATCTGGTGACCGCCCTCGACGAGGGCCGCGCCGCGCGACCGTGCCGGCACCACGGCTGCTTCCCCCACCTCGGGCGGGGCGTGAGCCTCGCACCGGCGATCGCCTGCAGCGACGGGTACGTGGCGCTGCTCCGGCTGCTGTGGGCGGCCAGCGACGACCCGGAGCCGATGCCGGCGCGGTTCACCCGCGCCGCGCCACCGGCCGTCGAGGTCGGCCTCCGCCCCCGGTTCCGGCGGCGGTTGCACGACCTCCTGTCGGGGGTCAGCAGGCGCCTCGTCGACGACCTGGCCGCTGCGCACGGCCACCGCGACCAGGTGGTGCGGCTCGGCCTGCTGCGTGACCCGCCGCTCGCCGACCGCTTCTTCGACGAGGGCCCCCGCGCCGTCCGCGCCCTTCGGCTGCGGCACGGCGGCCGACCGGGCCCGGTGACGCGCCCGCAGGTCGAGTCGTGGCTGGCGACCGACGTCGCCGGCACGCTGCTGCGCCCCGACGCCGCGGCGACGCACTGACCCCGCGGGTTGGACGACGCGGCAGCGCTCAGAGCGCCTCGGCCGCCACGACGAGCCGGGGCAGCACCTCGTCGCGCCAGCCGGGGCCCATCATGTCGAAGGCGTGGCGGCCCTGGGGGTCGTCCAGGTCGAAGCCCGCGTGCTCGAGCAGCACGCGGGTGCCGGTGCCCTCGGCCACGAGGATCCAGGTCAACGTCCACCGGTCGGTGAACGAGTACACGAACCGCTCGGGCTCGACGACCTCGATCACCTGGCACGCAGCCGGGCCCCACGGGCCCATGTCGAGCGAGAACTCGTGCCCCACGACGGGTCGGACGTCGCCGGTCGTCCACCACCGGGCCACGAGGTCGGGCTCGGTGAGCGCCCGCCACACGTCGGCGGGCGGCCGGGCGACGAACTGGTCGACCGCGATGGTGCGGGTGCCGTCGGCTTCCCCACGCGAGGCGACGGTGTCGGGGGTGGTCATCGGGGCTCCTCCTCGAGCATGTCGGCGAGCGAGCGCAGGCGGTCGCGCCAGTAGCGCTCGAACGGGTGCAGCCACGCGCCGACGTCGGCGAGCGGCTCGGCGGTCAGGTGGTAGTGGCGCTCGCGGCCCGACGGCTGCTCGGCCACCAGCCCGGCCAGCCGCAGCACCCGCAGGTGCTCGGCGACCGCCGGGCGGCTGAGCTCGAACTGGCGGGCGAGGTCGCCGGCGGTGCGCGGACCGTCGACGAGCAGCTCGAGGAGCCGGCGCCGCACCGGGTTGGCGAGGGCGCTGAAGACCTGATCCGGCTGTCGGACGTCCACCACGCCGCCGACGATATGTCAGGTTTCTCCGACATATCAACCATCTCCGACGCGTTGGCGCGGAGCCGCCCTGACGCCCGGACCGCTCCTCGCCCTAACCTCGGACGGGCATGATCTCGGTCGACGACTACCTCTGGTACGTGGACGAGGCGCTCGACGGCATGATCGCCATCGTCACCAACCTCGGCGACGACAAGGCCAACCGCCGGCCCGACATCCCGGGTGCCAACTCGCCCTACGCGATCCTGACCCACTGCCTCGGCGTCATGGAGTACTGGGGTGGCCACGTCGTGGCCGGGCGCCCGTCGCACCGCGACCGCCAGGCCGAGTTCCGGGCCACGGGCCCGGTCGACGACCTCGTCCGCCGCACCGAGGCCGCCCGGGCCCGGCTGCGCGACGACGTGGCCGGGCTCGACGCCGAGGCACCGCCGCGCAACATGCCGGGCGGCGCGGACGACGAGCTGCCCATCGGCCGCACCCGCGGCGGCGCCCTGTTCCACATCTACGAGGAGCTGGCCCAGCACCGGGGCCAGATGGAGGGCTACCGCGACCTCATCCTCGCCCCCTGGCGCCAGTGACCTCGACGAGCCGCCGACGGGTCACGCCAGCCGCGGCAGCACCTCGTCGACGAACAGCTCGAAGCTCGCCCAGCTGACGTCGGGGTCGAGCCCGCCGATGAGCGGCTTGAACAGCACGGTGCTGTGCTCGGCCTGCAGGCGGCGGCCCACGTCGACGCACTCGTCGGGCGTCAGCACCGCGTAGAAGCCGTCGCGGCGGGCCTCGTCGGGGTCGGACACGTCGCGGTAGAGATGTCCGTCGAACCCGGCCGCCCACGCGCCGTAGCGGTTGAGCTCGTGCAACGCGTGCGGGGCGATGCGGGCCCAGGCCCGCTCCGGGTCGTCGGCCACGTGCACGGCCATGGGGTGGGGCGGGACCATCACCGGGCCGGGTCGGCGGCCGAGCTCGGCACACGCGGCGCGGTACACCTCGCCGAGGTCGCGCTCGGGCCCACCGAGGGCGAACCCGTCGCCCACGCGGGCGGCGCGCCGGGCGGCGACGCGGCTGGCGCCACCGATGAACACCATCGGCCGGGGCCGCTGGACGGGACCGGGCGTCACCCGCACCGTCCGCCCGTCGAGCTCGAAGGGCTCGCCGGTGAGCGCCGGCAGGAACACGTCGAGCTTGTCGTCGAACAGCCGGCCCCGCCCCGCGAACGGCACGCGGTGGAGGGCGAACTCGGACTCGACGTACCCCGGCACGAGCGTGAGCACGAGGCGGCCGCCCGACACCTGGTCGACGACCTGGCACTGCTCGGCCGCGGCGATCGGGTCGTGCAGGGTGAGCGTGAGGGCGTTGACGCTGATCATCGCCCGGGACGTGCGGGCCGCCAGGGCCGCGGCCATCGTCAGCGGGCTCGGCAGGTAGCCGTCGTCCTCGCCGTGGTGCTCGGACACGACGAGGGCGGTGACCCCGCGCTCGTCGAGCCACGCCGCCTGCTCGAGGGCGGCGGCGTACAACGCGGGCGCCGGCGTGCCGAAGGCGGGGGCCCGCATGTCGTAGTGGACGGTCCAGGAGACCATGCCGCAGCTTGCCACCCCGACCACCCTCCGTGTGACCGATTGCATTGCAATGAACCAACGTTCAACATGGCGGTCATGTCGCTCGCCTCCGAGGTCTCGTGGGACCCGTTCGACACCGTGATCGACGCCGATCCGTACGAGATCTGGCGCCGTCTGCGTGACGACCACCCCGTGTACCGCAACGACCGGTACGGCTTCTACGCGCTGAGCCGCTACGACGACGTCGAGGCCGCGCACCGGGCGCCCACCGTGTTCAGCTCCAGCCACGGCACCGTGCTCGAGATGATGAGCGACCGGCCGATGGACACGGCGATGATGATCTTCCTCGATCCGCCCGACCACACCCGCCTGCGGGCCCTGGTGTCGCGGGCGTTCACGCCGCGGCGCGTGGCGCACCTCGAGGACCGCATCCGCGGGCTGTGCGCCGGCTACCTCGACGCCTGGCGGGACGGCGAGCCGTTCGACTTCGTGCAGGACTTCGGGGCGCCGCTGCCCGCCCTCGTCATCGCCACCCTGCTGGGCGTGCCCGAGAGCGACCAGGAGTGGGCCCGCGAGAAGATCGACACGACCTTCCACCTCGATCCCGAGGCGGGCATGGTCAACGACATCTCGCTGACGGCGCGCATCGAGCTGCACCAGTACCTCGAGGCGCTGATCACCGACCGCCGCGGCAGCCCCCGCGACGACATGCTCAGCGACCTGGTGGCGGCCGAGCTCACCGACCACGACGGCACCGTCCGCACGCTCACCGTGCCCGAGGCCGCGGCGTTCGCGGACCTCATCATCAGCGCCGGGACCGAGACCGTGGCCCGGCTGCTCGGGTGGGCCGCGGTGCTGCTCGACCGCCACCCCGACCAGCGGGCCGACCTGGCCGCCCACCCCGACGTCATCCCCAACGCCATCGAGGAGCTGTTGCGCTACGAGGCGCCGTCGCCCGTGCAGGGCCGGTGGCTCACCCAGGACGTCGAGCTCCACGGCGTGACGATGCCGGCGTCCTCGAAGGTGCTGCTGCTCACCGGGTCGGCGGGTCGTGACGAGCGGAAGTACCCCGACGCCCACCTGTTCGACGTGCGCCGGCAGTTCGACCAGCACGTGTCGTTCGGCTTCGGCATCCACTTCTGCCTCGGCGCGTCGCTCGCCCGCCTCGAGGGCCGCATCGCCCTCGAGGAGACGCTGGCGCGACGGCCCGAGTGGACGGTCGACCACGACGCCGCCGTCCGCTTGCACACCAGCACCGTGCGGGGCTGGGTCAACGTCCCGGTCACCGCGTGACCGCCGCGGCCGGCGACGGACTGACCGCCCACGACCGGGCCGCGCTGCGGGCGCTGGTCGACGGCTACGCGGTGGCGGTCGACCGGCGCGACGTCGCCGGCTTCCTCGCGGTGTTCGGCGACGACGCCACGCTGGCCACCTTCGAGCCCGACGGCCGGCAGCGGAGCCGCTACCGGGGCCACGACGAGCTGGCCGCCATCCCGCCCGCGCTGGCCCGGTACGAGCGCACGCTGCACCTCGTCTCCACCCACCTGATCGAGGCGGCGCCGGGCAGGAGCGACGAGGCCGCCGGCACCGCCTACTGCGAGGCCCACCACCACCGGCCGCCCGACGCGGCCACGGGCGAGCGGACCGACCGGGTGCTGTTCATCCGCTACCAGGACCGGTACGCGCGCCGCGGGCCCGGATGGCGCATCCGGGCCCGCGAGGTGCACGTCGTCTGGCAGGAGGAGCGCACGCTCCCCTGAGTCACGCCTTGCGGTACTGCAGGACCGCCAGCGGGGCGAAGACCGCGATCAGGCCGACCGACCAGATCAGGGCCATCGTCACGTACGAGGCGGTCGAGCCGCTGAGGCCGGCGAGCGACGGGTCGCCCAGCGCCAGCGAGCGCACGGCGTTGGTCATCACGGTGATGGGCTGGTGCTCGGCGACCGGCTGCATCCAGCCGGGCATCGAGGCGACCGGCACCATGGCGCTCGACACGAACGACAGCGGGAAGATCAGCAGGGACATGCCCTGGGCGGCCTGCACGTTGCCGGCCACCAGGCCGAGCGTGACGAAGACCCACATGAAGGCGAAGCCGAACACCAGGGTCAGGCCGAACGCCGCCAGCGCCTCGACGAGGGTGCCCTGCGGGCGGAACCCGACGGCGACGCCGATGGTGGCCGTGGCCGCCAGGCCGAGGGCCAGCAGGCCGGTCTCGGCCACGACCCGGCCCGCGAGCACCGCGGTGCGGGAGACGGGCAGCGACTTCAGGCGGTCGGTGAAGCCCTCCTCGAGATCCTGCGCCACGCTCGACGAGGCGTTGGACCCGGTGAACAGCACGCTGGTGACGATGTAGCCCGGCACCATGAAGGTGACGTACGAGACGGGCCCGGCGTCGATCGCCCCGCCGAAGACGTAGCGGAAGATCAGCAGGAACATCGCCCCGGTGACCGTGCTGATGACGAGCAGCTGGGGTGTGCGGACGAACTTGCGGACGGACCGGCCGGCGACGGCGGCCGCGGCGGTGAAGGCCCCGGCGGGGCGGGTGGCGGGCGTGATCTGCCCGGCGTCGAAGGTGACGATGCTCATCGGGGTGCTCCTCAGGCGGCGCGAGCGGCGAACCGCTCGTCGGTGGTCGGGATCGTGGGGACGTCGGAGTCGGTGGGGGTGTCGGAGTCGGGGTCGGCGCTGTCGATCGGGGCGCCCGTCAGCGTCAGGAACACCTCGTCGAGCGTCGGGCGTCGCAGGCCGATGTCGTCGACGTCGACGGCGAGGGCGTCGAGCGCCCGCACGGCCTCGGCGATGACGGCCCGGCCGCCCTCGACGGGGATCGTGACCCGGCCGGTGCCGGCGTCGATGCGGGGGGCGTCGTGGCCCAGCCGGCCGAGCGCCTCGGCCACGACGGACTGGTCGGCGGCGTGGCGGACCCGGATCTCGACCACGTCGCGGCCGGCCCGGCTCTTGAGCTCGTCGGGGGTGCCGTCGGCGATGACGCGGCCCCTGTCGACGATCACGACCCGCTGGGCGAGCTGGTCGGCCTCGTCGAGGTACTGGGTGGTGAGCAGCACGTCGGTGCCGGCGGCGACCATGCCCCGGATCGCCTCCCACAGCTCGTTGCGGCTGCGGGGGTCGAGCCCGGTGGTCGGCTCGTCGAGCAGCAGGAGGCGAGGCGCCCCGACCAGGCTGGCGCCGAGGTCGAGCCGGCGCCGCATGCCGCCGGAGTAGGTGCTGACCGGCCGGTCGGCCGCCTCGGTGAGGCCGAGCTGGTCGAGCACGACGGCCGTGTTCGACCGGGCCTGCCGGCGGGTCTGGCCGTAGAGGCGGGCGACCATCGTGACGTTCTCGCGCCCGGTCATGGCGGGCTCGACCGCGGCGTACTGGCCGGCGAGGCCGATGACGCGGCGGACCTGCTCGGGCTGGGCGGCGGCGTCGATGCCGGCCACGCGCAGCTCGCCGCCGTCGGGACGCACGAGCGTGGCGACCGAGCGGACGAACGTGGTCTTGCCGGCGCCGTTCGGCCCGAGGACCGCCACGACCTGGCCGCTCTCGGCGACGAGGTCGAGGCCGGCCAGGGCGTGGACCTTGCCGAAGCTCTTGGTGAGGCCCCGGGCCTCGACGATCGGTGTGCTCATCGGTCTCTCCTCCGGAACGGAATGGATCGCTCTGTTCCGTACAGTAACGGAACAGAGCATTCCGTTCAAGAGTCGCGGGAGAACTTTTGGATCGGAACATTCCGTTCAGCAAGTGGGTATGCTCCGCTCCATGGCCGCCACCACCCCCGCCCCGTCTCCCCTGAGCGGCCGCCGGGCCCAGGCGGCGCGCAACGACCAGGTCATCCTCGACGCTGCCCGGTCGGTGTTCGTCGCCGACCCCGGCGCCCCGGTGTCGGCGGTGGCCGAGGCGGCCGGCGTCGGCATGAGCGCGCTCTACCGCCGCTACCCCTCGAAGGAGGACCTGCTCCGCCGCCTGTGCCGCGACGGCCTCGACACCTACATCGGCATCGCCGAGGACTGCCTGGCCGACGACGGCGACCCGTGGCAGGCGTTCGCGACCTTCATGCGGCGTCAGGTCGAGGCCGGGTCCAACGCCCTGACCCTCAAGCTGGCCGGCACGTTCACTCCCGACCAGTCGCTCTACGAGCTGGCCGAGCACGCCGGTGAGCTCAACGTGGCGCTGTTCGACCGCACCGCGGCATCGGGTGTGCTGCGGCCCGACGTGGACGTGGCCGACATCGGCCTGCTCCTCGAGCAGATCGCGGCCATCGCCTTCGGTGCCACCCCCGAACGCACCACGGTGCTGCGCCTGCGCTGCGTCGAGATCGTGCTCGACGGGCTGCGGGCCACCACCCGCACCGAGCTGCCGGGCCCGACGGTCACCGACGACGAGTTCGCGGTCCGCTGGGTGCCGAAGGTCTGACCGTGCGGTCCCCCGCCCTCAGGTGGGCTGGAACGACTGCTTGAACTGCTCGAACACCGGCTGCATGGCCGCCCACTGGCTCTCGGGCGTGCGCAGCATCAGCGCGTAGCCGCGGCCGTTGGTGACGAAGCCGAGGTTGCCGGTGTGCAGCGTCTCGCCGCCGCCGTGGCGGAACTCCCACAGCGCGGCCGGGTAGTCGCGGTAGGCCACCGGTGCGATGCCGAGCGGCTCGTAGTTGGCGTTGTTGGCCGCGAAGCTCGGTTCGAGGTCGCGCCAGGCCCCGGCGGCGTCGGGGCCTGGGGTGCCGGTCCACTCGACGCGCACGAAGCTGCCCGTCGCGGGGTCGCGGAAGTCGATGCGGTTGCTCGCCACCTGCGACGGCTGCCAACCGGGGGGCACGCCGATCGTGTAGGCGCCCGCCGGGTCCTGGAACGGGCTCCAGCCGGCCGGCAGGCCGCTCGGCACCGTCGTGGGGGGAGGCGGTGCCGTCGTCTCGGGCGCGGCCTCGGTGGTGGTCGAGTCGGCCACCGTGGTGGTCGACGCCGGGCCGCCGTCGCCGGCCGTCTCGTCCCCGTCGCCGCCGTCCCCGCCGCGCAGCGCGCTGACGCCGATGACGACCAGCAGCAGCACGACGGCCGCCGCCGCCAGGACGACGAGGCGGGAGCGCGGGCCCGTGCCGCCGTCCGGGCGAACGCGGTCGCCGGGCGTGCGGGTGGGGGGCAGGATCGGCGCGGGTGCCGGCTCGGGGTCGCGCTCGGGGTCCGGCCCGGCGGCACCTCGCTCGCCGACATCGGGCGCGCCGACATCGGGCGCGTCGACATCGGGCTCGCCGACATCGGGCGCGCCGACGTCGGGCTCGGGACCGGTGTGGACCGCCGTCGTCTCGGGCGCACCGGCGGCCGGGGCGGGTTCGCCCGGGTCGGGATCGACCACGTCGGGATCGAGAGCGGCGGGATCGACCGGAGGGGGACCGGAGGGCGCCGGTTCCGGGGCCGGTGCCGCCACGATCTCGGGACCGGGATCGACCGGCGCCGGATCCGGATCGACCGTCGGGGGCGCCGGGAGCACCGGGGCGACGAGGGTGCTGGCGGCCGACGAGCGCTCGCTGTCGCCGACCCGGGTGAGCGTGGCGCGCACCGCCCCCGCGGAGGGGCGGGCGGCCGGGTCCTTGGTCAACAGCCGGGCGAGCAGCGGGCTCAGCGGGCCCGGCCGCTGCTGCGGGCGGGGCTGACCGTGCACGACGGCCGACGCGGTGGCGAGGGCGCTGCCGCCGTGGAACGGCGGCTCGCCCTCGACGGCGAAGTAGAGCATGGCCCCGAGCGCCCACAGGTCGGTGGCGGGCGTGATGTCGGCCCCGGTGGCCTGCTCCGGCGCCATGTACGACGGAGACCCGACGATGAGGCCCGTCATCGTGACCCGCGACTCGTCGCGGATGGTGGCGACGCCGAAGTCGGTGAGCTTGGCCCGGTCGCCGTCGAGCACCAGGACGTTGGCCGGCTTCACGTCGCGGTGCACCACCCCGACCAGGTGGGCGGCCTCGAGGGCGGTCAGCACCTGGAGCCCGATGCGGGCGGCGTGGGGATGGGGCAACGGCCCGCGGTCGCTCACGAGCGCGGCCAGGCTGGGCCCGTCGACCAGCTCCATCACCAGCCAGATGGCGCCGGCCTCCTCGACGACGTCGTAGACGGCCACCGAGGCCGGGTTGTTCAGCCGCGCCGACGCCTGGGCCTCGCGCAGGGCCCGCACCCGGACCTGCTCGGCGTCCTCCTGGCCGGCGACGAGCTGCACCCGCTTGATGGCGACGTTGCGCTGCAGCCGGCGGTCGGTGGCCCGGTAGACCGTCGACCGGCCGTGCCCGAGGGGGTCCCCCAGCTCGTAGCGGTCACCCAGCAGCTCCATGCGGGGCCCAGTATCGCGGACGTCGGCGGCAGTTCCGACCGGCCGGTGACGGGCGCCACGGTCGGCGGCGTGTCAGCCCAGGCCGCCCCAGGCCACGACGTCGCCGGCGACGTCCACCATGCGGGCCAGCTGGGCCGGGTCGGTCGCCAGCACGACGGGGGCCGGGGCGTCGGAGACCAGCGCCTCCTCCAGCTGCGCCAGGTGGTCGTCGGCGCCGAGGGGTGCGCCCGCCGGGTCCCACACCGCCAGCGGGACGGCGACCCCGAGGCGCCGGGCCGCCTCCAGGACCGCCCCCGTGGCGTCGTCGACCCCGCGGTCGCGTCCGTCGACCGCGGCGAGCACCGCGCGCCCGGGCGACCGCAGCCGGGCGACCACCGCGCTCGCCGCCGCCGTGCCCGCGGCGCGGGCGGACCCCGGCACGTGGACGCCGCCGAGCTCGGTCGTGGCGAACGTGCGGGCGACCCAGTAGCCGGCGACGCCGGGGTCGGCGGCGACCAGGCCGCCGGCGCCGATCGCCTGGGCGTAGTGACGCGTGACGAGGGACGGCGCCAGCGGCGGGCCCGCGGCGGACCAGCCCTCCTGCGTGACCCGCGCGAGCCCGGTCCGCAACGGCGGCATCGGGATGTCGGCGAGCGGGCGGGCCCACCGGGCCGCCAGCGGGTCGAGCGCCGCCGGCGGCACGTCGACGACTGGCGCCAGCCGCCAGCGGTCGGCGGGCGCCTCGTCGGGGTCGACGCCCGTCGCCACGATCAGGTCGGCGGCGCCGAACCCGGCCAGGGCGAAGTCGTCGGCCTGCAGGCCGGCGGTGGCCAGGTGGTGGCGGCTGCGCCAGTCGAACACGCCCTTGGCGCCCCACGTGTTGAGCACGCCGACCCCTGCCGCGGCCGCCACCGCGTGCAGGCCCGGGACGGCGCCGGCGGCGACGACGCCCGGGCCGGCGAGCACGACCGGCCGAGCGGCCGCCGAGACCGCCGCGACCACCGCGTCGTGGGGCTCGACCCAGCGGTCGGGCGCCGGCGGGCGCGGGGGGACCAGGTCGGGCGCCGGTGCGCCGGGGTCGAGCCCGAGGCGGAGCCGCGCCTCGCCGGCGGCGACGAGCGGGACGCCCGCCAGCAGGTCCTCGGCGGTGGAGACGACGTGCGCCGCGGCTGCGCCGGTGCCGACGACGATGTCGCCGTCGCCCCTGTGCACGGCGGCAGGTCGGCCGTGGACCCGGTGGTGGGCCGCCGCCAGCAGCGCCGCCGCCCGCAGGTCCGGCACGTCGACGACGGCGACCCCCGCGAGCGGCCGCCCGTAGGCGGCGTCGACGCCGCCGGCGCGCAGCACCCGTCCGAGCAGCGTCCCGACCGTCGTCCGCCCCATCCCGGCCCCCGACCTCAGGTCGGTGCGCTCGCCGGGGACGCCGACGCCGGTGCGGGGTAGAACTGGGCCGCCCAGCGGCGGAACTCGGTGACCGGCTTCTCGCTGGGGGCGAGCGCCGGGCTGGGCTGGTACCGCTTGTGCTCCCAGATGGGGATGTCCTCGTGGAACTGGCGCGCCACCTCGGCCGCGAACCCGGCGCCGATCTTCTCCGCGATCGGATCGCCCGAGTGGTACAGCGTGAAGCGGACCTCGACCGCGTCGTCCTCGATCGGCGTCGTGGCCGACACGAGCGTGACGCGGCCCATGAGGTCGAAGTGGATCACACCCATGCCCGGCCCGTAGCTGGTCGTCTCGAGCGCGCCCTCGAACGTCCCGCGGGCCGAGTTGAACAGCTGGACGCTGCTGACGCGCCGGATCGGGCCGTCGAGCGTGATCTCGCCGATGGGGCTGACGCGCTCGAGGCCGTGCACCGACCGGAAGTGCGCCATGTCGACAGAGTTCTCGGCGATCTCCTGCCAGACGGTGTGCACCGTCCACGTGTAGCGGCCGACCTCGGTGTGCTCGGGCCCGAGCGCCTGGGGCACGTCCCATCCCGGCTCGACGTCGGGGTCGGGGTGGTGCCAGAACAGCAGGTGGCCGTTGCGCACCGCGGTCGGGTAGGCGCGGACCCGGGCCTTGCGGTTGGGCCGGTCGGCGTACGGGATGGCGGCGTTGGTGCCGTCGGCACGGAACGTCCACTCGTGGAAGGGGCACACGAGGCAGCCGTCGTCGACCGTCCCGCCGACGCCGAGGTGCGCTCCGAGGTGGGGGCAGTAGGCGTCGAACACCCGCCAGGCCGGGCCGTCGGCGGCCGCGTCGTCGCGCCACAGCACGAGGTCGGTGCCCTGGGCGCGGATGCTCGCCACCGGCTCGGTGGGCAGCTCGTCGAGGCGCCCCACCGCGAACCAGCCGTACGGGCGGGGGAACGGGAAGCGGTCGCTCATGCCGGCCTCGGATCCCGGGGCAGGCCGAGGGCCCGCTCGCCGATCATGTTGCGCTGCATCTGCTCGGTGCCGCCGCCGATGCGCGACGACCACTGGCCGAGGAACATGTCCTGGAGCCGGCCGTAGCTGGCGTGGTCGGTGGCCGCGGGGTCACCGCCCTCGAGCAGCCCCTCGCCGTCGAGCACCCGGGTGGCGACCTCGCCCATCCGCCCCATGAACATCGACAGCCCGAGCTTGATCGTGCTGGCCTCGGGGCCGACCGTGCCGCCCGTGCGCACGGCGGTGAGCACGCGGTCGCCCAGGTAGCGCAGCACCGTGCCGCGGATGTGCAGGTCGACGAGGTCCTGGCGGACCGTGGGGTCGCCGGCCCGGCCGTTCTCGCGGGCGACGTCGAGCAGGTCGGCGATGTGGTCGCCGACGTGCATCGAGCCGATCATCGCCCGCTCGGCCCCGAGCGTGACCCGGACGACGCCCCACCCCTCGCCCACCTCGCCGACCACGGCGTCGGCGGGGAGGCGCACCTCGTCGAGGTGCACCTCGTTGAAGTGGGCCGCCCGGTTGATCTGCACCAGAGGCCGCACCTCGACGCCCGGCGACCGCATGTCGCACAGGAAGTAGGTGATGCCCTGGTGGCGGCGGGAGCCGGGATCGGTGCGGGCGAGCAGGATCGCCCAGTCGGCCGACGCCGCCCCGCTGGTCCACACCTTCTGCCCCGTCACCACCCACTCGTCGCCGTCGCGCTCGGCCCGCGTGCGCAGGCTGGCGAGGTCGGAGCCGGCGTCGGGCTCGGAGAACAGCTGGCACCACAGGTGCTCGCCCCGGCGGATCGCGGGCAGGAACCGGGCCTGCTGCCCGGGCGTGCCGCACGCCATGAGCGTGGGGCCGACCATGAGCGACGCCACCTGGAACAGCCCTGCGGGCACCGCGTAGCGGGTCTCCTCCTCACGGACGATGCGGGCCTCGTTGGACGAGAAGCCGCGGCCGCCGAGCTCGACCGGCCACGTCGGCACGCTCCAGCCGCCTTCGTCGAGCGTGCGCTGCCAGCGCCGGCCGACGGCCGCGAACTCGTCGGTGTCGATCAGCCGGATGTGACCCGTGGCGGGGCCGTAGGGCGCGGCGTGCACCTCCATCCAGGCCCGGACCTCGGCCCGCAGCGCGGCCTCGGCCGGCGTGTCGTCTGCGCTCACGATGGGTCTGGGGCTCCCCGCTCGGCGGATTGAAGTCGGGTTCACACTAGTGAACGGCGGCCCGACCTGACACCTCGTCAGGCGACGAAGGCCCGCTCGACCAGGTCGTGCAGGTCGGCGAGCGGCAGTCGTTCGTCGCCGGCGCGGTCGTCGACGACCGCGGGATCGAGGGCCTGGTACGACGAGATGACGCCCGAGAACACCCGGGCCAGCACCTCGGGGTCGCCCGGACGGAACGTGCCGTCGGCCTGCCCGCGGGCGAACAGGTCGGCCTGGAGGCGCATCGACTCGGCGTAGTTGGCGGCGATGGCGGCGTCGATCTCTCGGTCGGCGGACAGGGTGGTGGCACTGGAGTAGCGCAGGTACAGGCGGCCGAAGCGGGGGTGGCGGCGGAAGAAGCCCACCTCGAAGTCGACCAGGCGGTGGAGCTGGTCGAGGGGGGTGCCGACGGGGCGCAGCGCGTCGCGCAGGCCGGGCATGAACTCGTCGCCCCGCCGCACGAAGATCTGGCGGAAGAGGTCGTCCTTGTTGTCGAAGAACGAGTACACGGACCCGACGGAGAACTCGGCGAGCTCGGCCACCTCCTTGAGCGTGGCCTCGTGGAAGCCCTTGCGCCCGAACACCTCCTCGGCGGCGTCGAGCAGCTGGCCACGGCTGAGGTCCTGGTGCTGGAGGCGGCGCTGCTCGCGCCGGCTCAGCGCCGTCGTGCCGCTCGTGGATCCCGTGCTCACCGGCCGTGCCATCACCGAGATGGTACGTGGCCTCGGTCGCTTGAACCGGAATTCAACCGACTAGGGTCCGCCCCCGACCGCTCCACACAGGGGGACACATCGTGACCGAGGCCGTCATCGTCGCCGGGGCGCGCACGCCCATCGGCCGGGCCCACAAGGGCTCGTTGCTCGACGCCGACGCGTTCGAGCTGGGGAAGGTGGCGGTCGGCGCCGCCATCGGGCGATCGGGCATCCCGGCCGACGACATCGACGACATCGTCCTGGCCGAGTCGTTGCAGGGCGGCGGCGTCATCGCCCGCTACGTCGCGGTCGACATGGGCCTGCCCTCCGTCCCCGGCCTGGCCGACAACCGCCACTGCGCCGCCGGCCTGTCGGCGGTCCAGATCGCGGCCGGCTCGATCCGGGCCGGGATGGACCGGGTGGTCGTGGCCGGGGGGACCGAGAGCCTGAGCTCGATGGTGATGGGCCAGAAGTCGGTGCCCGCCTCGGCCAGGGATCCGCAGCTCTGGATGTCGCCGGCCAACCCGCCGACGCCCGAGGCGCCGCCGTTCGACATGGCGCTGACCGTGGGCGAGAACACCGCCCGGCTGGCGGGTGTGACCCGGGAGGCGGCCGACGAGTGGGCCTTCCACTCGCACCAGCGCGCCGCCCACGCCCGCGACGAAGGGTGGTTCGACCAGGAGATCGTGCCGGTCGCGGTCGCCGACGGCGCGGGGGGAACGCGGGCGTTCGCCCGCGACGAGCACCCGCGGGCCGACACGACGCTCGAGAAGCTGGCGTCGCTGCCGGTGCTGCACCCCGAGCTCGAGAAGGCCGTCGTGACCGCCGGCAACGCCGCAGGGCTCAACGACGCCGCCGCCGCGGTGGTCGTCACGTCCGACGAGTACGCCGGCGCCCACGGGGTCGTGCCGCTGGCCCGCATCGTGTCGTGGGCGTCGGTGGGCGTCGAGCCCGAGCGCACCGGCCTGGCCCCCACGGTCGCCATCCCGAAGGCGCTCGACCGGGCGGGGCTCGGCGTGCGCGACATCGACCTGTGGGAGATCAACGAGGCCTTCTGCACGATGGCGGTGGCGTCGACCCGAGCCCTCGGCCTCGACCACGCCGTGGTGAACGTCAACGGCAGCGGCTGCGGCCTCGGCCACCCCATCGCGGCCACGGGGGCGCGGATGGTCGTGAGCATGCTGCACGAGCTGCGCCGCCGCGATCGCACGATGGGTTGCGTCGCCATGTGCGCCGGGGGCGGCATGGGCTCGGCGCTCGTACTCGAGCTGCTGTAGCTGCCGCGACAGATCCCCACCTCGGGGCCAGAAAGCGTAACCGGCCTGTTACGCTTTGCGCGGTGGACCTCGTCGCCAGCGCCATCGCCGACCCGGTGCGACGCGAGATCCTCGCCCTGCTCCGCGGCGGGCCGGTGACCGCCGGCGCCATCGCGGCGCGCTTCCCGATCAGCCGCCCGGCCGTGTCGCGGCACCTCCGCGTGCTGCGCGAGGCCGGGCTCGTGGTCGACACGGCCGAGGGGCGCGAGCGCGTCTACCGGCTCGACGTCGGGCCGCTGGCCGAGGTCGACGCCTGGCTGGCGCCGTTCCGCGCCGGGTGGGGCGCCCGCCTCGACGCGCTCGCCACCGAGGTCCACCGCACCCGGCGCGACCGCCGGCGCGCCACCGACGGTGCGCCGGAGCCCGCCCACCCCCCGGCCGTCACGGCCGACCCCACCGAGGAGAGATCCGCATGACCCCGCCCCGTCCCACCGGCCGGCTGCTCACCACCGAGGCCGGGCGCGACCTCGTGATGACCCGCACGTTCCCCTCCCCGATCGAGGACGTGTGGGCCAGCATCACCGAGCCCGAGCGCACCGCCCGGTGGTTCGCGTCGTGGACCGGCGAGCCCGGCGTCGGCCGCACGATCCGCTTCCGCATGACCCACGAGGAGGGCATGCCCGAGAACGACATGACCATCGACGCCTGCGAGCCGCCACGGCACCTGGCGGTCTCGGCGGTCGACGACTACGGCACCTGGCGCCTCGAGGCCACGCTCGTCGAGGAGGAGGGCACGACCGTGCTCACGTTCGTCCACCACCTCGACGACGCGGCCGACGTCGGCAGCATCGGGCCGGGCTGGGAGTACTACCTCGACATGCTCGTCGCCGCGCACGCCGGCGACCCGCTGCCCGACTTCGGCGACTACGACCCCGCCCAGAAGGCCCACTACGAGGCCCTCGGCTGAACCCGCTCGTGCCGTCACCGGACGCGTGCCAGCATCGCCGGCGTGTGGCACGCCGGCGACGTCATCGTCCACCACGAGGTCTGGGGCGGGCGGGTGTGGGCAGCCCGCCCGCTCTCGGTCGTCGAGGACACGGGCGACCGGCTCGTCCTGTGGATCCCCCGGGGCACCATGCGCAAGGTCCCGGCCACGCCGCCCGGGCGACCCGACCCGCCCACCCGGCGCGAGCGCGTGATCGAGAACCTCGCCCGGGGCGACTGGGTGCACGTCGACCACGAGTGGGACATGGACCACCTGTGGCTGCTCCGCCCTGGCGACTGGCACGCGCTGTGGGTCTCGTGGGTCGGGGGCCGCCACATCGGTTGGTACGGCAACCTGCAGCGGCCCTTCCGCCGGACCGCCGCCGGCATCGAGGCCATGGACCTGATGCTCGACGTCGTGGTCGAGCCCGACCTGACCTGGCGGTGGAAGGACGAGGACGAGTTCGCCGACCTCGTGGGCCGGGGCCTCGTCGACGGCGCCACGGCCGACCGCGTGCGGCGGGCCGGCGAGGAGATCATCGACCGGGCCGAGCGGCGGGCCGGGCCCTTCGCGGAGGCCTGGCCCGACTGGCGCCCCGACCCGGCGTTGCCGCGGCCCGTGCTGCCCGACGGGTGGGATCGGGTGCCCGACGGCCTCGGGACGGCAGGTGCACAACGATGACCGGCGGGTCCCCGGCCGCGATCCGCGAGCTCGGCCGCCCGGGCGACCTCGGCTGGGTCGTCATGGCGCACGGCGAGCTCTACGCCTCCGAGTTCGGCTGGGACACGTCGTTCGAGGCCCTCGTCGCCCGCATCGTCGCCGACTTCGCGGCCGACCACGACCGCGCTCGCGAGCGCGCCTGGATCGCCGAGCTCGACGGCGAGCGCATGGGCTGCGTGTTCTGTGTCGCCGGCGACGACCCCGGCACCGCGCAGCTGCGCATCCTGCTCGTCGACCCGCGGGCGCGCGGGCACCACCTCGGGCGCCGGCTCGTCGACACCTGCGTCGGGTTCGCCCGAAGCGCGGGCTACGCGCGGGTGCGGCTCTGGACCAACGACCCGCTCGTCGCCGCCCGGCGCATCTACCTGGCCGCCGGGTTCACCCTGGTCGACGAGGAGCGGCACCGCAGCTTCGGAGCCGACCTGGTCGGTCAGGTGTACGAGCTCGCGCTCGCCGGTTGAGCCAGCGGCCACGCCGCCGGCTGCCCCGGGTGCCGTACGCTTGCCTGTCGGCGGCGGCCCACCCCCCATCGTCATTCTGAACATGTCCGACCTGGTGCTCCGTGAGGTCGTCGTCGGCGGGATGCTCGTCGACGTGCGGGCGAGCGGCGGCCTGATCACCGAGATCGGCCGCCGTCTCGACGCGCGCCCCGGCGACGCCGAGGTCGACGGCCGGCGCGGCGCCCTGATCCCCGGCCTGCACGACCACCACATCCACCTGTTGGCGCTGGCCGCGGCCGAGCGGTCGCCCATGGTCGGCCCGCCGTACGTCGCCGACACCGAGACGTTCGACGCCACGCTCGTGCAGGCCCACGGGGCGCTCGGCGACGCCGAGTGGATCCGGGCGATCGGCTACCACGAGTCGGTCGCCGGGCCCATCGACCGGTGGCGGCTCGACGCCGTCGTCGCCGACCGGCCCGTCCGGGTGCAGCACCGGTCGGGCGGGGCATGGGTGCTCAACTCGCGGGGCCTGGCGGCCGCCGGCATCGACGAGGCCGCCGACCACCCCGGACTCGAGCGCGACGACGACGGGCGCCTCACCGGTCGCCTGCTGGGGCTCGACCGCTGGCTGCGCGAGCGGCTGCCGGCCCCCCTGCCACCCGACCTGGCGTCCGTCGGGCGCCGGCTGGCGGCCTACGGCGTCACCGGGGTCAGCGACCTCACGCCGGTCACCGCCGTCGACGACCTCGCGCCCCTCGTGGACGCAGCCACCGACGGCTCCCTCCCCCAGCGGATCACCGTCACCGGTGGGCCTCGTCTCACCGCAGCGGCGCTGCCCGCACCGCTCGCGACCGGGCCGGTGAAGCTCGTCGTGGCCGACTACTCGCTGCCCGCCATCGACGACCTCGTCCGCTGGATCCGCGCCGCCCACGACGCCGGGCGGGCGGTCGCCGTCCACTGCGTCACCCGGTCGGGGCTGGCGCTCGCGCTGGCGGCCTGGAACGAGGCGGGGTCCCGCCCCGGCGACCGCATCGAGCACGGGTCGGTGGTGCCGCCCGACCTGCGAGCGCTGGTGGCGGCCCAGGGCCTCACGGTCGTCACCCAGCCGGGCTTCGTCCACGAGCGGGGCGACCGCTACCTGGTCGAGGTCGAGGGCGACGACCTGCCCCACCTCTACCCGTGCCGCAGCCTCATCGAGGCCGGCATCCCGGTGGGCGGCAGCACCGACGCCCCGTTCGGACACCCCGACCCGTGGCGCGACATCGCCGCCGCCATCGACCGCCGCACGGCGGGGGGCGAGCCGCTCGGCGTGCGCGAGGCGGTCTCGCCCGAGCGGGCCCTGGCCCTGTTCCTGACGCCGCCCGAGGCCCCGGGCGGCACGCCTCGACGCGTCGAGGTCGGCGCCCGGGCCGACGTGGTGCTGCTCGACGGTCCGCTGTCGCAGGTGCTCGAGGACCCGAGCTCGCGCCACGTGGTGGCGACCGTCATCGGCGGCGCCGTCGCCCCGACCTGAGGCGGCGACGCGGGTCGGACGGTTCCCTCGACGGCTGTCAGGGGACGTCCGCGGCCGCGGCAGGCGGTCTCCCGAGGCACCAGGTCCCGTCCGTGGACGCCCGAGGCAATCGGTTCCGCATGCGGAACCGACGCCTCATCCCCGCCCGAACGGAACCGGTCGCCTCGGGCGGGCCGGCCCGCCCCCCCGGCTGTCAGTGCACCTGGCGGTCGGTGCCCGTCCAGTACTGCTGGCGCAGCGCCTTCTTGTCGGGCTTGCCGAGCGGGCTGAGCGGGATCTCGTCGGCGAAGTCGACCGACTTCGGCGCCTGGATCGAGCCCTTGGCGCCCTTGACCAGCTCGACGAGCTCGTCGGCCTCGACCGAGGCGTCGGGCCGCAGCACGACCACGGCCTTGACCGCCTCGCCCCAGCGCTCGTCGGGCACGCCGATGACCGCGACGTTGGCCACGGCCGGGTGCGACGAGATGACGTCCTCGACCTCGCGGGGGAAGACGTTGAACCCACCGGTCACGATCATGTCCTTCTTGCGGTCGACGATCGTGTAGAAGCCGCCCTCGTCCTCGCGGGCGATGTCGCCGGTGTGCAGCCAGCCGCCGGCCAGCGCCTCGGCCGACTGCTCGGGCTTGTTCCAGTAGCCCTGCATCACGAGGGGGCCGCGCACGCAGATCTCGCCGGGCTCGCCGCGCGGCACCTCGTTCAGGTCGTCGTCGAGCAGCTTGACGTGCACCCAGGGCACGGGCCGGCCGCAGGTGGCGAGGCGGTCCATGTCGCGGGTGTCGTGCTCGTCCTTGCGCAGCACGCAGATGGTCATCGGGCCCTCGGCCTGCCCGTAGTACTGGAAGAAGATCGGACCGAGGCGGTCGATCGCCTCCTTCAGCCGGGTCGGCGACATGGCGGCGGCGCCGTAGTAGACGGTCTCGAGGCTCGACAGGTCGCGCGTGGCGAAGTCGGGGTGGTCCATCAGCATGTAGAGCATCGTCGGCACGAGCATCGTGGCCGTGATGCGCTCTTCCTCGATGGTCTTCAGCACCAGCCCGGGCTCGAAGTAGGGCACGACGACCAGCGACCCGCCGAGCAGCAGCACCGGCACGAAGAAGGCGGCGCCGGCGTGGCTGAGCGGCGTGCACATGAGGAAGCGGGGCTCGTGCGGCCACTCCCACTCGGTCATCTGGATGTTGGTCATCGTGGCGCCCGACCGGTAGCTGCCCATGACGCCCTTGGGCTTGCCGGTCGTGCCGCCGGTGTACGCCAGCCCGGGGATGTCGTCGGGGCGGACGTCGGGCGCGGTCAGCTCGCGCGGCTCGAACGTGGCGGCCAGCGCGGGGTAGTCGACACCCGTCTCGCTGGGCCCGAACGCCAGCAGGTTCTTGAGGCCGGGCACGCGCTCGGCCAGCTGGGCGGCGCGCTCGCCGAAGAACTCGGGGTCGTAGACCAGGGTCTCGATGCCGGCGTCTTCCAGCACGTAGGCGTGGTCGTCGAGCGAGCCCATGGGGTGCAGCGGCGTGCTGCGGGCGCCGAGCAGCATGCCGGCACCCATGTTGAACAGGACCTCGGGCCGGTTGAGCGCCAGGATCGCCACCGGGCTGCCCTTGCCCAGGCCCGTCGACTCGAGCGCCTGGATGTAGCGGCTGATCTCGTCGCGCACCTGACGGGCGGTGAGCACCGTCTCGCCCAGGTAGACCGCGGGCTTGTCGAGGTTGCGGTTGAGCGCCGCGATGAGCAGGTCGGGCATGAGCGGCTGCTGGTGCAGCGCGTCATGCCCCGGCGCCGCCCCCGGCTCGGCCTGATCGGACTGGTCTGACGAACCGACGACGCTCACCCGGGGACCCCCTCGACGCAGTATCTGACGGACCGTCAGGTTAGCTGGTCGGGGCGGTGCGGTCCCTGTCGGGCGCCACGGTCGGTGCCGGCGCGGGCCCGGCGGCGCCGCCCGGCTCGCGCTCGCCGAGGGCGGCGACCACCTGGTCGATGTGCGACTGCCCCTCGTACAGCTGGCGCAGCAGCCAGAACCGCAGGAAGCGGGCGAGCGAGTAGCGGAGGAACACCGCGGCGCCGACGACGGCGAGGGCGAGCATCGCCACGGCCAGGATCTGCAGCGACTCGATGTCGCGCGTGTCGTCCTTGCCGAGGGAGAGCTGGTACGCCACGAACGCCAGCACCACGCCCACGCCCATGGCGATCGCCCCGGCCGTCTGCCACAGGCCGTCGCGGGCCGCGCCCTTGCTCACGTTCAGCTCGGCGGCGTCGCTCTTGAGGCGCTCGATCCGATCGTTCATGTCGTGCTCCTTGATCCACCCAGGTACGCGCTCGAAAGCTCGGACTGCATCTCCGCGGGCGTGCCCACCCGCGTGATCTCGCCGTTGACCATGATCGCGGCCCGGTCGGCGATGCCCAGCACGGCCTGGGCGAACTGCTCGACCACGAGGATCGAGATGCCCTCGGCCGCGACCTGGCCGACGATCTCGTAGAGCTGCTGCACCACGATGGGGGCGAGGCCCATCGACAGCTCGTCGAGCAGCAGCACCGCGGGGTCGGTGACGAGCGCCCGCGACATGGCCAGCATCTGCTGCTCGCCGCCCGACAGCGTGCCGGCGAGCTGCGTGCGCCGGTCGGCCAGGCGGGGGAACCGGGCGAACGCCGCCTCCTCGAGCGCGGCGCGCTCGCCGGAGACCTGCGTCGCCATCCACAGGTTCTCGCGGACGGTCAGGTTGGGGAAGACGCCCCGCCCCTCGGGGATCGTGCACACCCCGATGCGGGCCAGCTCGTGGCTGGCCACCCCGGTGACGTCGTGACCGGCCACCCGCACGGCGCCGGCGGTCGGGCGCAGCAGCCCCGCCGCCACCTTGACGGTCGTCGACTTGCCGGCGCCGTTGGCGCCGAGCAGCGCCACCACCTCGCCGCCGGCGACGGTGAGGTCGATGCCGTGCACGACCTCGATGCCGCCGTAGGCGGCCCGCACGCCCGCCAGCTCGAGCGGCGGGACGTCGGTCTCGATGACCGTCTCGACGCCGGGCCCGACGACGGCCGGGGGACCTCCGGCCGATCCGTTGCCTCCGAGGTTCATGCCACCCCCTCGGGCGTGCCCAGGTAGGCCTCGACGACCGCCGGGTCGGACCGCACCTCGTCGGGCGGGCCCACCGCGATCATGCGGCCGTAGTCGAGCACGTGGATCGTCTCGCAGACGTCCATCACCAGCGTCATGTCGTGCTCGACCAGCACGACGGCCAGCCCCTCGCCCGCCAGCCGGCGGAGCAGGTGGCCGAACGCCTCGGTCTCGTCGTCGCTCTGCCCGGCCGCCGGCTCGTCGAGCAGCAGCACCTCGGGCCGGGTCATGAGGGCCCGGGCCAGCTCGACCACCCGGGCCTGCCCGGTGGGGATCTCGGACACCTCGCGGTCGGCGAGGTCGCGCAGGCCCGTGAGCTCGAGCACGTCGTCGGCGGTGGGCACCGACCCGGAGCGCCCGCGGTTCCACCGGTTGTGGATGTCGCCGCCGACCCGCACGTTGTCGCGGACCGTGAGCGACGTGAACAGCTCGAGCCGCTGGAAGGTGCGGGCGAGGCCGCGGCGGGCCCGCTTGTGCGGGGGCAGCCGGGTCACGTCGTGGCCGCCGAGCACGACCCGGCCCGAGTTGGGGCCCTGCAGCCCGCACACGACGTTGAACAGGGTCGTCTTGCCGGCGCCGTTCGGCCCGATGAGGCCGGTGATGCAGCCGGGCCGGGCGGTCACGGTCGTGCGGTTGAGAGCGGTCTTGCCGCCGAACCGCACGGTGACGCCCTGCGCCTCGAGCGCAGCATCGGGCATCGTGGTCATCTCCTCCCCGCGGGCACGGGGCCGGCGCGTCCGTCGCCGGCCGGCACGCCCAGCGCGGCGTCGAGCATCTCACGGTCGGCCACCGTGTAGGGCCGGGCCACGCCCACCAGCTCGAGCGGCAGGTCGGCCGAGGCGGCGTCGGGCAGCGCCTCGGCCGCGGTCTCGGCCGCGTGGCGATCGGCCGCCGCCAGGCGCTTCGTCACGAGGTTGAGCGCGCCCAGCACCAGGCCGGTGATCACGATGAGCCACCAGTTGCTGATGCTGTCGTTGCGGGCCAGCAGGTAGGCGACCGCGACCACGGCGACGGCGCCGAGCACCGCGGCGCGGGCCCGCTTGAGCGGGCCGAGGTCGGTGAGGATGCGCTCGACCGCCCCGGTGGGGTTGCGCCCGATGCTGACCCCGAGCAGCGCCGGCAGCACGGTGGTGAGCTGGGCCAGGAACTCGAACGTGCCGTCGAGGTCGGGGTGGTCGGCGCCGAGCTTGTCGAACGTGGCCTGGAGGGCCACGAAGAACACGCCGAACAGCAGCCCGCCCATCAGCGCCCCGCTGACGTAGCCGATGCCGGCCACGACGGTCAGCATCAGCAGCGACAGGCTGAGGAAGATGTCGAAGCGGTCGAGGTTGGCCGACCCGATCTGGGCGGTCATCAGCGCCCCGCCCACCCCGGCGATGGCCGCCGACAGCATGAACACCGAGAGCTTGAGCGTCACCATGCTCTGGCCGAGGGTGGCCGAGGCGGCCGGGCTGTCCTTCATGGCGGTGAGCCGTCGCCCGTAGCCGCTGTGGCGCAGCGCCACGAGGCCGACGCCCAGCACCGCGAACAGCACGGTCACGAACATCAGGAACGACGGCATGCTGGCCAGGTCGACGGGGCCGAACTTCGGGCGGGGCACGCCCAGGTTGCCGCTCGGGAAGATGCTGAACCGGGTGTGGATCAGCGGCAGCTTCCGCTCGGTGATCTCACGCAGGATCATGTTCGTCACGAACACGCCGAACGCCATCGTCGACAGGGCGAGGTAGAGGCCGCGCAGGCGCAGCGACGGCAGCGCCACGAGGGCGCCGACCACGGCGCACACCACTGCGGCGAGCACGTAGCCGAGCAGCGTCGACCGCGCCCCCGGGCCGCTGCCGCTGATGCCGTAGTGGTGGACGACGATGGCGCCGATGGCGCCGAACGACAGCACGGCCAGGTTGATCTCGCCCGCGTAGCCGGTGAGCAGCACCAGCGACAGGGCGATGACCGAGGCGGTCATGCCGAACGCCAGCGTGTTGATCGAGGTGGGTGCCAGCAGCCCGCGCACGAGCCACATGCCCACCACGAGCGCGACCGCGGCGATGACCGCGCTGCGCATGCCGGGCATGCGGTAGCGCTCCCGGGTGCGCAGCACCGTGGCGCCGCGCAGGCGGTCCTGCGGCAGGAAGAGCAGCACGACGAACAGGGCGATCATCGGCAGCGACACGCGGAAGTTGCCGACCCAGGTCCACTTGTCGGCCGGGAAGTAGCCGACCACGTAGCTGCCGGCGAGGCCGAGGACCAGGGCGCCGACGAACGTGCGGGGCACGCTGCGCAGCCGCCCGAACATGGCGGCGGCGAACGCGTCGATGACCAGCAGCGTGAGCGCGGTGGCGCTCATCGTCGAGCCCTGGATCGGCGTGATCAGCACGCCGGCCAGGGCGGCGAGGAACGCGCCCAGGGCCCACGAGGCCATGGCCAGCCGCTCGGGCTTGCCGGCGTTGAGCTCGAGCAGGTCGGGGTCGTCGACCACCGCCCGCATCGCCACGCCGGTGCGGGTGGCGACGAACAGGAACCGCAGGCCGACCGCCACGAGGATGGCGATGACGACCGCCGCCAGCTCGTGCCAGGCCAGGTTGACCCCCGCGACACTGATCGTCTTGTCGGCCCCGAAGAACAGCGGGAACAGGCGCGGCGTGCGGGGCGTGGGGTCCCAGATCCAGGTGCTGAGGGCGAGGAACCCCAGCATCACGCTGACGGGCACGACGATGCGCGCCACCTCGGAGACGTTGCGCAACCCGCGCATCACCACGCCGTACAGCGCCGCCCCCAGCAGCGGCGCCAGCACGACGAGCACGACGAACAGCGCGATCGGGGCCGGCCACCCCCACCCGAACCGCATCTGCCAGTAGCTGAACGCCGCCAGCATGGCCACGGCACCGTGGGCGAAGTTGAAGATGCCCGAGGTGGTGTACGTGACGACCAGGCCCGAGGCCGCGATGCCGTACACGCCCCCGGTGACGAGGCCGATGATCGTGTACTGCAGGAACGTGTCCACGGCTCGCTCCCGCTCGCCCTACTGCTGGTACTTCGTCGAGATCCGGTTCTCGTCGAGCTCGGCCTGGTCGACGACCCGCCCGCTCAGCGGCACGCTGCCGTCGGGGTTGCACTCCATCTCGCCGACCTGCTCGGGGTAGGCCTGCACCCAGGTGGTGCCGTCGAGCTTGAGCAGCATGTTGCACTCGGGCGGCAGGTTCTCGCCCGGGTTGGTCTCGGCGTGGAGGCCGCCACCGTCCCAGCTGGTGACGCTGTGCAGCTCGTCGAGCACGCACTGGCGGCTGAGGTCGGCGCCGCAGGCGTCGGCGGCCGTGGCCCACAGCAGGAAGGCCGAGGTGGACTGCACGCCGAGGAGGCTGAGGTCGCCGCCGTTGGCCGTCACGATGTCCTCGTACTGCTGGAGCGCGGGCACGTCGTCGGCCTGCTCGAACGGGTAGAAGGCCGAGCGCAGGTAGACGTTGTCGCCGTTGCCGGTGGCGTTCCAGTCCGCGAACGACTGCAGGTAGGCGTTGAGGTCGACGACCCAGATCGGGCTGTAGTCGATCTGCGCGGCGTCATCGAGCAGGTTCTGCATGTTCGGGTACGGCTGGCCCGAGTAGTAGACGATCTGGGCGCCGCAGTCCTTGAGCTTCTGCGCGAACGGCTTCCAGTCGGACTCGCCCTGGATGTTGTATTCGATCGGGCAGTCGAGGAACTCGAAGCCGAAGTCGTCGAAGGTCTGCACGACCTTGTCCTTCGTGTCGATGGTGGCGGCGAAGTTGCCGTACATCACCGACGCGTGCTTGATCTCCTCGGGGAACAGCTCGGCGAGCTGCGCGGCGTAGCCGGCCGTGTAGATGTCGGCCGGGTTCGGCACGGGCTGGACCGTGTCGGGCCCGTTGGCGAACTCGGGGCTCACCGAGTAGGTCGGCACCGCGGGGAGGCCGCAGCCGACCCGGGTCTCCTCCTGCGCCGAGTCGAGCGCCCACGCCTCGCCGACGAGCATGAAGACCTCGCTGCACGCCTGGGTCGTGGCGTTGACCACGTTGGTGATGGCGGCGTCGTAGTAGTTGCCCACGATCTCGCGGCCGTTGATGCCGCCCTGGTCGTTGCACCACGCGATCATCGCCTCGATGGCGTCGCTGGTCTCGTGGCTGAGCCCGGGCGAGGTGGGGAAGCCGGCGTCGTCGCCGTAGCCGATCACGATCTGGTCCTCGGTGACGCCCTGGTCGCCCGCGGGACCGCCGTCGCCCTCGCCGCACGGCGTGTCGAGCGTGCCGAAGCCGTCGCTGGCGGGGGCCGCGTCGTCGGCCGCGGTGGTGTCGGCGCCGGCGCCGTCGGTCGCCGCCGGGTCGTCGCCGCGGTCGGAGCTGCACGCCGCGACCACGACCAAGAAGGCCGCGAGAACGGCGGTGAGACGCATCCTGTACCTGCCCACGGGTCCCCCCTGACGACGGGTCGCTGGGCCACCCTTGCCCGGATCTGACGAACCGTCACATCTGACCGTAGCGCGTCGATCAACCCGCGTCGGCTCGAACGCACCGCGTCGTCCGTCCCGGCGGTGCGGGGTGCTCACGGCCGCTGGCGTCGGCCGCGTGACCACGGGGCGCGGGAGGGCGACCGGGGGTGGTGTCGCGGACCGTTAGTGTGAGCGACCGCATGTACAAGGGCGATTCCCCTCCGCGACCGCTGCCGACGGGGCCGGTCGTCGCGGTCATCCCCGCGTGGAACGAGGCCTCGACGGTGGGCGCGGTGGTCTACGCCGCGCTCGACGCCCGGCTGGTCGACGACGTGGTCGTGGTCGACAACGCGTCGTCCGACAGCACCGCCACCGTGGCCGCGGCCCACGGGGCGAGCGTGGTCTACGAGCCGGTGCCCGGCAAGGGCGAGGCGATGCGCACCGGCGTGGCCGCCGCCGGCGGCGCCGACGTGATCGTGTTCCTCGACGCCGACCTCGTGGGGCTGCGGCCCCAGCACGTCGACAAGCTCGTCGCGGCGGTCGCGCGGGGACGTGCCGACATGGCGTGCGGGCTGTTCGACCGCGGGCCGCTGGCCAACCCGATCTTCCTGCGGCGCCTGCCGGTGCTCACCGGCCAGCGTGCGGTGCGCCGCGACCTGTTCGAGCAGCTCGACGACACCGCCCTGCGCGGCTACCGCGTCGAGGCCGCGCTCAACACGCTGGTGGCGCAACGGGGCCTCGTGCGGCGCGACCGCGTGCTGCCGGGGCTGTGGCACCGCACGAAGCAGGAGAAGCTGGGCAGCCCCGTCGTGGGCCACGCCACCAAGCTGGCGATGCTGGGCACGGCGTGCTGGAGCTACGCCCGCCTGGCCGTGCGCCCGCCGCAGCCGGCGGGCTGACGCCGCCGTCGGGGGTCGCGTCCCGGCGTCGCCGCGGCCTACCGGGCCCAGGGCCGGTCGCGCGGCTCGTCGTAGAGGACGCCCACGTCCTCGCCGTCGATGGCGCGGCCGGCGTGCGCCAGCCACTGGTCGGCGCCGGCCAGCGGCTGGGGCATGGCGTCGCGGGCGAACCAGCCGACGTCTCGGGTCTCGAGCGGGTGGGCCGCGAGCTCGCCGCCGGTGGCGCGGCACAGGAACACGAGGCTGTAGAGGGGCACCCGCGTGAACCCGAGCCGCAGGCCGTCGAGCAGGGCGATCAGGCGCACCGGCACGCAGTCGATGCCGGTCTCCTCCTTGACCTCCTTCACCGCGATCTCGCTGGCCGAGTAGCCGACGTCGGCCCACCCGGTCGGGTACAGCCAGATGCCGCTGTCGGCCCGCTGCACGAGCAGGATCTCGCCGGCGTCGTTGCTCACGACCGCGCCGACCGCGACCTTGGGCGTGACGTAGCCCGCCACGCCCTCGCCGACGCCCTTCATCCACTCGTCGACGAAGTGCTCGGCGTCGAAGTCGGCGTCGGCCTGGGCCGCAGCCCGGATGTCGCCCGCGACCGCCAGCACCTCCTCGAACCGCTCGCGTTCGTAGAGGCTCTGGGTGAAGCCGAGGCCGGTGCGGGCGATGCCGGACAGCGCCTCGGCCCAGCGGATCATGTCCTGGCGGGTGGGGGGCAGCCGGCTGTCGCTCACGCGGGCGACCCTACCGGCGGCGGCGGGGGCGGCGGCCGCCGCGGTCGGGTAGCTTTCCCCCCACGACCCGGAGGTGGAGCCGGGTCGGAGGTTCGGGGGGACATCATGGGGCGTGGTCGACCGACGGCACGGTGGGCGGTCGCGCCCGCCCTCGCCTGCGGCGTTCTGGTGGCGATCCTGTCGGCGGCCCCGGGCGGGGCCCAGGACCCGCCCCCGACGTCCACGCCGCCCACCACGGCCGGCCCGCCGACGACCGAGCAGGCCGTTCCCGGGACGTCCACCTCCTCGACGACGGAGACGACGCTCGACCCGGCGACGACGGCCACCACCGGCACCACGGCCGCCACCGGCACCGGGACCCCGCCGCCCTCCGCCGAGGCGACGCCCGAGGGCGAGGCGACGACCACGACGACGGTGCCGGCTCCGCCCGTGGATCCCCCGTCCGCCGCCGCGGCCGGACCGTCGCTGAGGCTCGACCTCGCGCCCGGGGCCCTGCTGGTCGACGGCCAGGCGGTGGGCGCCTCCATCTCCGGGCTCACCGGGGGCGACTACCCGTCCGTGCAGCAGTGCGTCGCCGGCACGGAGCCGGCGTGGCAGCGCTGCGCCTGGGACGGCGCCGACGTGGTGGCCGGGCCCGACGGCACGGCCGGCACGACGCTCCACGTCGACGCCGTGCTCGCCGTCGGGAACGAGTTCGAGGGCTCGGCCCGCCGCGTCGACTGCCGCGTCGAGGCGTGCGTGGCCCGGCTCGAGGTCGAGGGCGGAGATGTCGGCGGCGGCGCGGTCGAGGTGCCGCTGCCGTTCGACCCCGACGGCCCGCTGGCGCCGCCACCGACGGCCACCGTCGCGCCCGCCGGGCCCTACCGACACGGCCAGCCGGTCACGGTGCGCGCCGACGGGCTCGTGTGGTCGAGCGCGGCGACGGTGGCGCTGTGCGCCGCCGGGACCACGGGCACGGAGGGGTGCGACCAGGGCCTCGACGGCTCGTACGGCCCGGTGGCCGACGGGCACGCCGAGATCGCCACGACCCTCTACGCCGTGATCGACACCGCCGACGGGCCGGTCGACTGCCGCGCCGCCGACGCGTGCGAGCTGGTGGTGACGTCGGCGTACGACCTGCGCGCCCCCGAGAAGTCGGCACGCGTCCCGCTCGCCTTCGACCCGACCACCGAGGTGGTGCCGCCCACCCTCGCCGTCTCCCCGGCCGACGGCCTCGTGCACGGGCAGGTGCTGACCGCCACGGGCCAGGGGTTCGCCGGGGGCTACGTGCAGTTCAGCGAGTGCGCCGACCCCTCCCGGCCCGAGACCTGCACGTGGCTCGACGCCTTCGCGCCCGTCGGCGCCGGCGGCACCTTCACGGTGGAGGTCTCCGTCACCGCCGTGCTGCCGACGCCCGACGGCGAGGTCGACTGCCGTGCCAGCGCCGACCCCTGCGTCCTCGTGGCCTCGCCGTCGGGCCCCGACTCGTCGCGGGCCGGGCGGGTGGCGCTGCGGTTCGACCCCGACGCCCCCCTCCCGCCGCCGCCCACCATCGCCCTCACGCCCGCCACCGACCTGGCCGACGAGGCCACGGTGACGGTCGCGGGCGCGGGGTTCGGGGCCCTCGGCACGGGCCGGCAGGCCGACGTCCAGGTCTGCCGCTCCGGGTCCTCGTCGTGCGACGAGGCGGCCGGACGCTGGGTCGAGGTCGCGCCCGACGGCACCTTCACCACCGACATCGGCGTCGCCGCCCGGTTCACCGCCTGGGACGGCACCGAGGTCGACTGCCGGACCGCGCCCGGCTGCGAGGTCACCGCCACCGACGGGTACCAGGGCCGCACGGCGCGGGCGCCGCTGGCCTTCGGCCCGCCCCCGACCATGGACGACCGCTACCGGGCGGCGGTGTTCGACGACGTCGACGTGACGCGCGACGTCGTCTACCGCACGACCACCGACGCGTCGGGCGCCACCGTGCAGCTCACGCTCGACGTGCACGCGCCCGCCGGCGACACGGTCGACCAGCGGCCGGTCGTCGTGTGGCTGTCCGACGGGTGGTTCCGTCCGGGCCAGTCGGCACCGCTGACCGGGTACGCCGACGCCTTCGCCCGCCGGGGCTACGTGTCGGTGACGATGGACCATCGGGCTCGGCCCGGGCTCGTGTGCTGCCCGACCGACGACATCGAGGGCGTGACCGCGGCCGCCGCCGACGTCACCGACGACGCCGCGGCCGGCGTGCGCTGGTTGCGCGCCCACGCCGACGAGCTCGGCATCGACCCCGACGCCATCGTCGTCGGCGGCTCCGAGGCCGGCGCCGTCGCCGCGTTCGGCCTGGCACACGTCGTCGACGCCCCGATCGCGGCCGCCGTGCCGCTCGGCGGCGTCGGGTTCGGCCGCCCCGGCGCCGGCGACCCGCCGTTCCTGGCGTTCCACGGCGGCAGCAACCTGGCGCCGGCCCACCTGTCGCAGTGGGCCTGTGCGCGGGCACGCGCGCTGGGCACGACCTGCGACACGGTCACCGACGCCGACGCCTACGACGTGGCGGCCGAACGTCAGCGCTCGATCGTGCCCCGGGCCAGCGACTGGCTGGCCGACGTCGTGCTGGCGCCCCGGGGCTACGTCGAGCCGTCGGCCCGGCCCGGGGGCGTCGACGGCTGGATCCAGCCGCTGCCGGCGGTGCTGGCGACCGCCGCGCCCCTCGACGCCGGCGTGGTCGCCGCGGTGCGGGGCACCCTGCCCGTCACCGGCGCGTCCACCTCTGGCCTCGTGGTCGTCGGCTTGGCGCTGTGCGTGGTCGGCGGGGCCGCGCTGGCGGCCCGGCGGGCGGGGGTGCGCCGGCTGACCGACGCCGGCGACGCCCGGCTGGTGGTGGTCGCGGTCGTGGGCGCGGTCGCCCTCGTGGTCGCCGGGTTCGGCATCACCAGCGCCCTCGGACCCGACGACGACGATGCGGCGAGCTCGCGCGGGCCGGCCGCCGGCGGGGAGGCGGACGCGGCCACGTCCGACGACGTCGACCACGACGCCATGGACCACGACGCCATGGACCACGACGCCATGGACCACGACGCTCTCGGGCACGCGTCGACGGCCCACGACGGGCACGGCACAGGCGCGGCGACGGCCACGGGCCACGGCGGGCACGGCGCCGGCTCGTCGGGCGGGGGCGGGCACGCGCACGCCTCCGGCACCGCCGCGGGCGGCCACACCGACGGCCACGTCGACGGCCACGCCGGGTCCGGCACCGACGGCCACGTCGACGGCCACCCGACCGTGCCGGGCGAGCCGCCCCACGAGCACCCCGGCGATCCCACCGACCCGCACGACCCCCACGGGCCCGAGCAGCCGCCGACCGGCTTCGACCCCAGCTGGACGCCCGAGCAGGTCGCGTTCGCGCAGCAGCTCATCGCCGACACGCAGGCCCAGCTCGTCCGCTACGACAACCTCGCCATCCTCCCGCTCACCGGCTACCAGTGGATCAGGGACGGCCAGCAGGTCGACACCTACCAGCACTGGATCCACCTGAGCCGCATCGTCGACGGCCACCGGCTCGACGCCGCCTTCCCCGAGTCGCTCGTGCTGCGCACGACGCCGGACGGCCCGGTGCTCGAGGCGTCGATGTACATGCTGTCGCTCGGCTACACCCTGGCGAACATCCCCGCGGACATCGCCTGGCTGCCGGACTGGCACGTGCACGACAACCTCTGCTTCGAGCCCGGCTACGTGCTCGTGGGCGTCACGGTCGACGGCAGGTGCGAGCGCGGCAGCGTGGTCGTCACGCCGCCGATGGTCCACGTGTGGCGCGAGCCGACCCGGTGCGGGTGGTTCGCGGGCGTCGACGAGTTCGGGTTGCAGTGCCACGGGCACTGAGCGGGGCGCCCGCAGCCCCGGAGCCCGAGGTCAGGTCGGGGCGACGAGGGCGTGCAGCAGCGCCCGCTCGACCTCGGCGAGCACGGCCGGGTCGGTGATCTTGGCCCCGTCGCCGGTGCGCACGTAGAACGAGTCGACCACGTCCGCGCCCAGCGTCTGCACCTTGGCGCTGACGATGTCGAGGTCGAGGTCGGACAGCGCGCTGGTGATGCGGTAGAGCACGCCCATGCCGTCGCGGGCGTGGACCTCGACCACGGTCGCCACCGGCGAGGCCTCGAGGTCGACGTGGACCTCGGGCTCGACGTCGTCGGCGACCAGCGGGCCCCGCCGGCCGCCGTAGGTGCGCACGCGGTCGGCGAGCCGGGCCCGGATCGCGAGGCGCCCGACGAGCGCGAGCTCCAGGTCGGCCAGCACCTTGTCCCAGGTGAAGGTGGGTCCGAAGCTCGACTCGACCCGGAAGACCTCGAGGGCCCAGCCGTCGTCGCCGCCCACCGCGGCGTCGAGCACCCCCAGGCCGTGCAGCGACAGCACGCCGGCCACCCGGCTGAACAGGCCCGGGCGGTCGGCGGCCACCACGGTGAGGCGGTCGCCCTCGGCCAGCAGAGCCTGCTCGCCGGCCTTGAGCAGCGCCAGCTGGTCGTCGGTGGGGAACGTGTCGGCGACGTCGACCGCCTGGCCGCCCCGCAGCACGTGGTCGACCCGCGTGACGAGCGACCGCACCAGGCCGGCCTTCCAGTCGCTCCACGCCGCCGGGCCCGTGGCCAGCGAGTCGGCCTCGGTGAGCGCCGCCAGCAGGCCCAGCACCTCACGATCGCCGAGGGCGGCGGCCACCGCGTCGACGGTGGCGGGGTCGTCCAGGTCGCGCCGGGTGGCGATGTCGGCCAGCAGCAGGTGGTGGCGGCACAGGGCGACGAGCACGTCGGTGTCGGCCGGCGGGAGGCCCAGGCGGGGACCGATCTCGGCCAGCATCTCGACGCCGTTGTCGGTGTGGTCGCCGGGGCCGCCCTTGCCGATGTCGTGGAACAGCGCGGCCAGCACCAGCAGGTCGGGGCGGGTCACGCGGCCGGCCAGGCCGGCGGCGCCCACCGCGGTCTCCCAGAGGTGACGGTCGACGGTGAACGTGTGGTAGGCGTTGCGCTGCGGCTTGCTGCGCACGCCGGGCCACTCGGGCACGTAGCGCTCCCACAGGCCCTGCTGGTCGAGCGCCTCGAGCAGCACGATCGCGGGCGGACCGGCCAGGAGCAGGTCGACGAGCGCACCGCGGGTGGCGTCGGACCAGGGCGCGCCGGGCTCGGGGGCCTCGGCCGCCAGGCGGGCCAGCGTGGCCCGGCCCAGCTGGGTGTCGCCGCGGGCGGCGGTGGCGGCGGCGCGCAGCGGCAGGGCGGGGTCGGCCGCGACGTCGACCTCGTCGGACACCACGACCTCGCCGTCCTGGAGGCGCAGCCCGCCACCGAGGTCGCGGGGCCGCCGGGCCCGGGCGAGCGGGCCCACCAGCGAGCTGTCGATGCGGTGCCACGCGTCGTCGCTCGTCCAGGCGATCGTGCGGGCGGCGTGGGCGACGGTGCGCATCAGCACGTCGGCGTCGGGGTAGCCGAGGGCGTCGGCGAGGCCGTCCTGCTCCTGGAGCAGCACCTTGTCGCCGGGGCGACCGGTGCGGCGGTGCAGCTCGACCCGCACCCCGAGCAGCGTGTCGTAGGCGGCGTCGAGCGCGGCGTGGTCGGTGTCCCACAGGATCGAGCGGGCCGCCTGCGCCCAGCGCAGGGCGTGGACGTCGCGCAGCCCGCCCCGGCCCTCCTTGATGTCGGGCTCGAGCAGGAAGGCGACCTCGCCGGCGTGGGCGTGGCGGTCGCGCACGCGGTCGGACATGGTGGCGAGCCAGCGCTTGGCCCGCTTGCGCCACTGCAGCTCGGCCTTGGCGCCGAGCTCGTCGGTGAGGGCGCGGTCGCCGGCGAGGTGCCGCACCTGGAGCAGGCCGGTGGCCGTGTCGAGGTCGTCGGCCGCCAGGGCCAGCGCCTCCTTCACGGTGCGCACGGCGTGGCCGAGCTTCATGCGGGCGTCCCAGATCGGGTACCAGAGCCGATCGGCCAGCTCGCCGACGTCGTTGCGCCCGTCGTGCAGCAGCAGCACGTCGATGTCGGACTGGAGCGACAGCTCGGCCCGCCCGTAGCCCCCCACCGCCACCAGGGCGAGCCCGCGGGGGTCGCTGCCCTCGACCGCGGCCGTCAGCAGCTCGTCGAGCCAGTGGTCGACCTCGATGGTCCAGGCGTCGCACAGGGCCCGCCCGACGAGCGTGTCGTCGGCGGCCAGCTGCGCACGGACGTCGGTGATGCTCATGGTGTGCTCGTTGGGCTCGCTCACGGCGGACCCGGGGTCCGCCTTCGGCTGCGAGGGTAACGACCCGCCGGCGCCCCTCCCCCGGGGGAGCGGCGCCGGCGGGCACATGTCATCGACCGTTCACACGGAGCGGTCGTTCGGGGGCGGCCGGGCTACAGCGCGTCCGGCCCGAGCTCGCCGGTGCGGATGCGGACGACCTCGTCGGCGGTGGTGACCCAGATCTTCCCGTCGCCGATCTTGCCGGTGCGCGCCGAGGCCGACAGCGCCTCGATCAGGCGGGAGACGTCGGCGTCGTCGGCCAGCAGCTCGATGCGGACCTTGGGCACGAAGTCGATCGTGTACTCCGCGCCCCGGTAGACCTCGGTGTGACCCGACTGGCGGCCGAACCCCTGCACCTCGGTGACGGTCATGCCGGTCACGCCGGCGTCCTTGAGGGCCTTCTTGACCTCGTCGAGCTTGAACGGCTTGACGACGGCGGTGATGAGCTTCATCGGTTGATCTCCCTGCTCAGTCGGAGTAGGCGACTTCGGCGTGCTGGGACAGGTCGAGGCCCTCGTCCTCGGCTTCCTCGGTCACCCGCAGGCCGATGGTGAGGTCGATGACCTTGCCGATGACCAGGCTGGCGACGAACGAGAACGCCAGCGTGACCACCGAGGCGACGATCTGGTCGATCAGCAGGTCGGCGCCGCCGCCGAGGAACACCCCCTCGTTGGTGACGACCGAGTTGATCGACGCGTCGGCGAAGAAGCCGAGCAGGATCGACCCGACGAGCCCGCCCACCAGGTGGACGGCGATGACGTCGAGGCTGTCGTCGAACTTGAACGCCTTCTTGATGCCGAGGGCGAGGTAGCACACGACGCCGGTGAACAGCCCGATGTAGACGCCCGCCATGCCGCCGACGAACCCCGCGCACGGGGTGATGGCGACGAGGCCGGCGACGGCACCCGAGGCGGCGCCCAGCGTCGTGGCGTGCCCGTCCTTGATGCGCTCGACCACGAGCCAGCCGAGCATCGCCGCCGAGGCGGCCAGGAAGGTGTTCATGATCGCCTGGGCGGCGACCCCGTTGGCGGCCAGGGCGGACCCGGCGTTGAACCCGGCCCAGCCGAACCAGAGGATGCCGGTGCCGAGGATGGTCATCGGGAGGTTGTGCGGCGGCATCGGCGTCTCGGGGTAGCCCTTGCGGCGCCCGAGCAGCAGCACGAGCGCCAGCGCGGCGGCGCCGGCGTTCATGTGCACCACCGCGCCGCCCGCGAAGTCGAGGGCGCCGAGGTCGGCGAGCCAACCCCCGGCGAACACCATGTGCGCCATCGGGGCGTAGACGAGCACCAGCCAGGCGGCGATGAACACGACGTACGCGCCGAACTTGAGGCGGTCGGCGGTGGCGCCCGTGATCAGTGCCGGCGTGATGATGGCGAACGTCATCTGGAAGGCGCAGAACAGGATGAACGGGATCGTGAGCGCGGCCACGTCGACGAAGAACGGGACGTCGGTCAGCGTGGGTCCGACGTCCTTGAGGAACACGAAGTCGAAGTTGCCGATGAACCCCGCGTTCCCCGCGTTCCCGAACGCCAGGCTGAACACCACCGCCGCCCACAGCACGGCCAGCAGGCCCATGGCGAAGATGTTCTGCATCAGCATGCCCAGCACGTTCTTGCCGCGGACCATGCCGCCGTAGAACAGGGCGAGGCCAGGTGTCATGAACAGCACGAGTGCCGTCGATATGAGCACCCACGCGGTATCCCCCGAGTTGAGCTCCATGCCCACTCCCTTTCGAAACGCTCGGACAGGTTGGCGAAAGGATGAAGCCCGGATGTTTCCCGGTGGTCTCCCGATTGTTTCGTGAGGGTGAAGTGATTCGTACAGACGCGCGTCAGGAAGGTGAGGCGTTCAGCTGGGACACGAGTCCGCGGGCCACCAGGTGCACGGGGTCCCACACCGGGCCGAACGGCGGTGCGTACCCGAGGTCGAGCTCGACCACCTCCTCGGCGGTGAGGCCCGCCTGGATGGCGGTGGCCAGCACGTCGATGCGCTTGGCCGTGCCCTCCTCGCCGACGATCTGCGCGCCCAGCAGGCGTCCGGTGCCGACCTCGGCCAGCGCCTTGACCCGGATCTTCCGCCGCTCGGGCAGGTACCCGGCCCGGCTCTCGCCCTCGACGCTGGCCTCGACGGCGGCGAAGCCGTAGCGCTCGCACTCGCCGAGCGACAGGCCGGTGCGGCCGATCTCGACGCTGCACACCTTGGTCACCGCCGTGCCCAGCGCACCGGGGAACGAGGCGTAACCGCCGGCGATGTTGATGCCGGCCACGCGTCCCTGCTTGTTGGCGACGGTGCCGAGGGCGATGTGCACCGGCACGCCGGCCACCATGTGGCGCGACTCGCAGCAGTCGCCCGCGGCCCAGACGCCGTCGGCCGACGTGCGCTGCCGGCGGTCGACCCGGATCGCACCCTTCACCCCGACCGCCAGGCCCGCGTCGGCGGCCACGCCGGCGTTGGGCACCACGCCCAGGCCCAGCACCACGAGGTCGGCCGGCAGGTGCTCGCCGCCGGCGACGACGGCGCCGTCCTCGACCGCCTCGAGCGCCGTCCCCAGCCGCACGTCGATGCCGAGGCCCTCGAGAGCCCCGACCAGCGGGGCGGCGACGTCGGCGTCGAGCGACGGCATGACCTGGGCCCCCGCCTCGACGATCGTGACGTCGAGACCGCGCTGCACGAACGCCTCGGCCATCTCGAGCCCGATGTAGCCGCCGCCCACCACGACGACCCGCAGCCCGTCACGGCCGTGCACCTCGGCCTCGAGGCGGGCGGCGTCGTCGAGGGTCTGCACGCCGTGGACCATCGGGTGGTCGACGCCCGGCAGGTCCGGGCGCAGCGGCCGAGCCCCGGTGGCGACGTGCAGGGTGTCGAACGCCACCCGCACGCTGGCGCCCGCCTCCGCGTCCCACGCCTCGACCTCCCGGGCGTCGAGGTCGATCGCCCGGGCCTCGTGGCCGAGGCGCACGTCGATGTCGTGGGCGGCCCGGAACGTCTCGGGGCTGCGGGCCACGAGGTCGTCGATGTCCTCGACGGAGCCTCCGACCAGGTACGGGATGCCGCAGGCCGAGTAGCTGGTCCACCGACCCTTCTCGAGCACGACGATCTCGCGGTCGGGCTGCCGCCGGCGCACCTGCATGGCCGCGCTCATGCCGGCGGCGTCCCCTCCGATGACGACGAGGCGATCGGTCATGCCCGGGAGGGTACGGCGGAGGTGCGGGAACGTTTCGTCCGGCTCGGGCGTCAGAGCGGCATGCTCCCCCTCCCCCTCGCCCACCCCGTGGCCCCCGCTCCGGCGCGGGCCGACTTCGACCTGTTCCTCGAGTCCCTCCTCGGCCGCGTCGTCGGCGACGTCCGGCCGGCGTCCGGGCCCGGGGCGCGCGCCGCCATCCGACGGCGGGTGGCGCTGCTGCAACGGCGGCGCCGGCTCCGCCACGCCCTCGGCTCCGGCACGCTGGCGGCCGGGATCGTCGCCGGCGGCGTCCAGGCCCGGTTCGACACCGGCTCCGGTGGGTCGGGTGCGGGGGGCGCGGCGGCGGCCACGGTCGACACCGGCACGGCCACCGGGGATCCGAGCACCACCGTCGCACCGCCGACGACCACGGTCGGATCGCCGACGACCGCTCCCGCCCCCTCCCCCGCGCCGGCGACCGAGCCCTGGAGCCGGGACGCAGCCGAGGGGAGCGACCGCGACGCCGCCGACCCCGGCGTGCTGTTCGCCGGCGGGCGGGTCCACGTCTTCGCCACGTCGTCGTTCCAGTGCCGCGGCGGCGTCTGCGCCGAGTACCGCGTCCCCCGCTTCGCGGCCCCCGACCTGTCGGTCGCCGGCCGGCTCGAGGGCGACGCCCTGCCCGAGCGGCCGCCCTGGGTGGCGGCGGACGACCACGCCATCTGGGCGCCGGCGGCCGCCCGGGTCGGCGAGGGGTACGTGCTGTGGTTCGCGGCCACCTCGGGCCGGCCCGGCGACGGGGGCATGAAGTGCCTCGGTGCCGCCACCGCCGCCACCCCGGAGGGCCCGTTCGTCGCCCGGCCCGACCCGCTGCACTGCACGCCGGGCTACTGGAGCATCGACCCCGCCCCCGTCGTCGACGGCGGCCGGCTGTTCCTGCTGTGGCGCCAGGACGGCGACGGGGCCGCGACCGGCGCGATCGTCGCCGCCCCGCTCACCCCCGACGGCCTCGCGCTCGCCGGGCCGGCGACGACCCTGCTCCGGGGCGCCCAGCCCTGGGAGGAGGGGCACCCGGGGCGGGCCGGCATCGGACCGGTCGAGAACCCCGCGATGGCCCGTCACCCCGCCACCGGCGAGCTGTTGCTGACCTGGTCGGCCAACCTGTGGGAGACCCAGGACTACGCCACCGGCCTCGCCGTCTGCGACGGCCCGCTCGGCCCGTGCCGCCGGACGAGCGACCAGCCCTGGCTCCGCACCGAGGCCAGCCCGGGCTTCGCCACCTCCGCCCGGCTCGGAGGTGCGGGAGGTCTCTCGTTCGCCACCGGCCCCGACGGTCGCCTCTACGCCGTGCTGCACGCCTACCGCGGCGCCGGCAGCTTCCCGTCCGCACCACGCGCGGCCTGGGCGTTCGCCGTCGAGCGGACGGGCGGGCCCGACGCGCCGTACCGGCTCATCGACATCTCGTGAGATCCGATGGAACCTTTGGGCGTGGACGGGCGTCAGGACAGCATGAGCTCTCCAGGGAGTGCGCTCGCACGGGCGCAGCTGGCGGACGGGCCGGAGGTCGACGACGTGCGGCTCTCCGGCACCCCGGCGGCGACGTCGTTCGACGACCTGTTCCGGCGGCGGTACGAACCGATGGTCCGCGTCGCCTACCTGCTCGTCGGGTCGCGGGCCGAGGCCGAGGACGTGGTGCAGGACTCGTTCGCACGCGTCGAGGTGCGCTGGGCGCGCCTCGAGCGCCCCGAGGGGTACCTGCACCGGTGCGTCGTCAACCGCAGCCACGACGTGCTGCGCCGGCGGCGGCTCGAGCAGCGGTTCCTGCGCATGCACCGCGACGAGTCCGAGGAGCTCCGCGCCGACGAGCTGCGCGACGCCCTCGCCCGGCTCCCCGACCGGCTGCGGGCCGCGGTGGTGCTGCGCTTCTACGCCGGGCTTCCCGAGCGCGAGATCGCCGAGGCCCTGAACGTCCGGCCCGGCACCGTGAAGTCGCGGTTGCACCGGGCCCTGTCCCAGCTTCGTCAGGAGATCGAACGATGAGCGCGCCGCAGCTCTCCGACCGCATGCACGACCTGGCCGCCGACGTGTCGGCGCCGCCCACCGACCAGGCCCGCGCGGCCGTCGGGCGCCGCGCCCGCACGATCCGCCGTCGCCACCGGGCCCGCCAGGCCGCGGGTGGCGGCCTGCTCGTCGCGGCCGTCGCCGCCGCGGTCCTGACCGCGGGCGTGACGTCTCCGAAGGGATCCGAGCCCGAGACCGCCGATCCCGACGCGGTGACGCTGCCCGCGCTCACCGTCGACCTCGCCGGGTGGAACGTCGCCGACGCCGAGGAGGTCGCGCTCGACCCCTCGGCCTGGGACGACGCCGCGTCGGGCTCTCTCCAGGTGTTCCGGCGGCCCGGTGACCTCACCGGGCCCACCGTGTTCCTGCGCCACAACGCCGCGTCCGACACGGTCGTCCCCCTGCCCGACGAGACCGCCACGTTCACCACCCCATCGGGCCGGGAGGTCGCCGCCTGGCTCGTCGAGCCGCAGCCCGGCACGTTCAACATGTGGTGGTCCGCCGGCGGCGACTGGAACGGCGAGGTCCTGTCGTGGGGGCTCACCCGCGCCGAGCTGCTCGCCTTCGCCGCCGGACTCGACCCGGTCGACGACGACATCTCGTACCCGCCGGTCGGCGAGCAGTTCGGGTTCACCACCGCGGTCCTCCCGGCGGGGATCGTCGAGGTGCCCGCCGAAGACCCGTCCGGCACGCCGTCGCAGCGGCGCCTCACCGCCGGCGACGGCGACGCGACCGCCCACGTGGTGGTCGACGACCGCGGCACCGTCGCCGTCGCCTCGGAGCTCACCGACGTCGTCGCCTCCGGAGGCACGATCCAGCCCGTCACCGTGCTCGACCGCCCCGCCGTCCTCGGCCAGGCGCCCGACGGCACGTGGATCGCCACCTGGTTCCAGAGCGCCGACGGCGCCGCCACCGTGACGTTCGCCGATGCCGACCGGGCCACGGTCGACGCGGTGCTCGCCGGGCTGCGCGAGCTGCCCGAGGCCGAGTGGGACGACCTGGCGGGAGATCGCGCGGCGCCGTGAGGCCCACCCGGCGCCGGCGAGGACCGGCGCGGGGGTCGGCCGGGAGGGTGCGCGCGGCGGCGTGCCCTACCGGCGGCCCTCGCGGCGGCGCCGGGCCAGGTGGACGTGGGCCTTGGCCGCCCCCCACACCAGTCCCGGCTCGTGCAGGGCGGGGTCGACGTCGGCGAACGCCGCCGGGCTGAGGTCGTACACGTCGTCGGGGAAGTTGCGTTCCGCGAACTCGTCGCGGGGCACCGGGCGGGCGCCCGCGGCGCGGAGCACCTCGGTCGGGTAGGCGACCACGCTGCGGACGATGGCGAGCGGGTTGCCCGCCTGCTCGTCGACGTCGGTCGCCAGCAACGCCCGCACGCGGGGGCCCGCATCGCCGCCGGCGCGGCGGGCGGCGTCGGCGATCTCGGCCGCCAGGGGGCCGTCCACCGCGATGTCCTGCACCTCCAGCACCCGCCGCACCGAGCGCTCGACCCATGCCGGCACCGCCCGCTCGAGGGCGTCACCCAGGTCGGCGGCGTAGCGGGCCAGGGCGGCGGCGTCGGCCGGGTCGTCGGGCGTGGTCGCAGGGGACACGGGCGCGAGTGTGCCCCGCGCCGACCGTCACGCCCAGCGGCGCCCCGCCGTGCGACCGGCGGTCGGCCGGGAGAGCGGCGCTCGGCGGCGCGCTAGACACACGCAGTGCGCATCCGGGCGTTGTCGGTGTTCGAGGGGATCGTCTACCACTGCGTGTGCATCGACCCCGCGTCGCCGTGCCGCCCCACGCTCGAGGTCGACGCCCTGCTGCGGCCCGGCGACGCCGACGCCGGTCCGCTGCTGCTCAGCGTCGCCGAGTACGGGGTCATGGTCGGCGACGTCGAGCGGGCCCGGCGCTGCCTGGCCGAGCTGGCGAGGAAGGGCCGGCTGGTCGACCACCTCGGCGTCGACCACATCGCCTTCCCGACGTGGACGCCGGTCAGCTCGACGGCGTGAGCCGGGTCGGCCCGGGGCCGCCGGTGGAGCCGGGGTCTCGCGCCGGGCCGCCCCCGACCAGGCCGAGGGCGGCGTTGAGGTTGCCCGAGCGCAGGCCCTCGAGGTCGAGGGTCACGTACCGGTAGCCGGCGGCGTGGACCTCGGCGACGACGGCCTCGCGCCGGGCCACGACGTCGGGCAGGCGGTCGAGCGGCACCTCGAGCCGGGCGGTGTCGCCGTAGTGGCGGACGCGGACGTCGGCGAAGCCCAGCCGCCGCAGGCCCGCCTCGGCCCGTTCGACGCCGCGCAGCCGGGCCAGCGTGACGGGGGTGCCGTAGGGCAGGCGCGAGGCGAGGCACGCGGCGGCCGGCTTGTCCCACGTGCGCAGGCCGAGCCGTTGCGACCACGCCCGCACGTCGGCCTTGGTGAACCCCGCGTCGACGAGCGGGAACGCCGCACCGCGCTCGAGCGCGGCCCGCTGCCCGGGGCGGTGGTCGCCGAGGTCGTCGAGGTTCACCCCGAGCACCACGGTGAAGGCGGCCTCGGCATCCCCGGCGGTCTCGGCATCCCCGGCGGCCCCGGCAGCCCCGGCGGTCCCGGCGGTCCCGGCGGTTCCGGCAGCCCCGGCGGCGGCGACGGAGGCGGCGGCGACCGGCCCGAGCGCCCGCAGCAGCGCGTCCTTGCACCAGTAGCAGCGGTCGCCGTCGTTGCGGGCGTAGGCGGCGTGCTCCATCTCGTCGGTGGCCACCTCGCGCCAGCGCAGGCCCCAGTCGGCGGCCAGCGCCGCGCAGTCGTCGCGCTCGTCGCCCGCCAGCGACGGCGACACCGCGGTGACGGCCAGCGCCCGGTCGGGCCCCAGCGTGTCGTGGGCGACCCAGGCGAGGAACGCCGAGTCGGCGCCCCCGGAGAAGGCGACGACGACCCGACCGAGGGCGCGCAGCCGGGCGCGGAGGTCGTCGAGCGACGCCGCGGGCGGTGCCGGTGCGGCCAGCGCCATCAGTCGACGACCTCGATGCGGACCCGCTTGTTGCCCTTGCCCTTGGACTCGGTCTTGACCACCCGCACCCCGCCGACCTCGGCCGTCGACCGGACGTGGGTGCCCCCGTCGGCCTGCTTGTCGAGCCCGACGATGTCGACGACCCGGATGTCGGCCACCGACTCGGGCACGAGGCTGACCTTCGTGCGGATGAGCGCCTCGTCGAGCACCGCCTCGCCCCGCGGGATCGACGACACCTCGATGGGCCGGTCGGCCGCGATCTCGGCGGCCACGAGCTCGTCGACCCGGGCGCCGAAGCCCTCGGGCGTGGGGTCGAGCTCGAAGTCCATGCGGGCGGCGAGCGGCTCCATGTTGCCCCCCGTGACGGGGACGCCCCACTCGTTCCAGATGACTCCGCACAGCACGTGCAGCGCGGTGTGGGTGCGCATGAGCCGGTGGCGGCGGTCCCAGTCGATCTCGCCCTCGACCTCGTCGCCCACCGCCGGGACCGGGCCCTCGAGGGTGTGCCACACGTCGTCGCCCTGCTTGCGCACCTCGACGACGCGGGCCTCGCCCCCCGGGCCGCGCAGCACGCCGGTGTCGTGTGGCTGCCCTCCGCCCGTGGGGTAGAACACAGTGCGGTCGAGCGCGACCCGCGCGCCGTCGACCGCCGTCACCGCGCTTCGTGCGGAACGGAGGTACGCGTCGTCCAGATAGAGCAGGTCGGTGGTCATCGTGACCGTTCCTTAACCGAACTGTTCGCCATTACGCAACGCGACCACCTCCGGCAGTGGTAAACCTGTCCGCAACGCGGAGGCTCCACCCTCCGCGTTCCATTGTTCTACGGACAGGGAGTGTGCGATGCGACAGCGACGCCGTTCAATGCGGCTGATCGCCATCTTCCTCGGTCTGTCTCTTCTCGCCGCAGCATGCGGTGACGACGACGACACCGAGGCGAGTGACGATACGACAGAAGACGACTCGAGCGGTGGCGACGCCACCGCACCGCCCGAGTTCGGTGACGCAGCACCCGAGTGCACGGGCGAAGCCGATGGCACGCTCCGCATCGGTGGCCTGCTGCCCGAGACCGGCAACCTCGCCTTCCTCGGGCCGCCCGAGACGGCCGGCGCCCAGCTCGCCGTCAACGAGATCAACGCCGCCGGCGGCGTCCTCGGCCAGCCGATCGTGTACTCGCCCGGCGACTCGGGCGACACCTCGACCGACATCGCCAACCAGACCGTCGACCGCCACCTCAACGAGGGCGCCGACGTGATCCTGGGTGCGGCCTCGTCCGGCGTGTCGTTCACGGTCATCGACAAGATCGTCGACGCCTGCAAGATCCAGTTCTCGCCGGCGAACACGTCGCCCGACTTCACCGACTACGACGACGACGACCTGTACTTCCGTACGGCTCCGTCCGACGTGCTCCAGGGCCGGGTCCTCGCCGACCTGATGGCCGAGGACGGCAAGACGTCGGTCGCGCTGCTGGCGCTGCAGGACCCCTACGGTGAGGGCCTGCTCGAGTTCACCAAGCAGCCGTTCGAAGAGGCCGGCGGCGAGGTCGTCGTCGAGCGGGTCTACGACCCGCAGGCGCAGAACTTCGACGCCGAGGTCGACGAGGTCGTGGCCGCCGAGCCCGACGCCGTCGTGGTCATCGGCTTCGACGAGTCGAGCCGCATCATGACCGGCCTGTTCGAGGCCGGCATCACGCCTGACCAGCTGTACCTGGTCGACGGCAACATCGGCAACGCCACCGGCGACGACTTCACCACTCCCGGTGCGCTCGTCGGCGTCCAGGGCACGCAGCCGGCGGCCGAGGTCACCGACGAGTTCAAGAACCAGCTCCTCGGCGTCGACCCCGGTCTCATCGACTACAACTACGCGCCCGAGACCTACGACGCGGTCGTCATCACCGCGCTGGCCGCCGAGCTGGCCGGCACCGACGACCCGGCGCAGATCGCGACGTTCATCAACGGCGTGACCCGCGAGGGCGAGAAGTGCGGCACGTGGGCCGACTGCAAGGCGCTCATCGATGGCGGCACCACCGACATCGACTACGACGGTCCTTCCGGGCCGCAGAGCTTCTCGCAGGTCGGCGAGCCCACCGAGGCGAGCTTCTCCATCTCGACCTACGGCGAGAACAACCAGATCGACAACGCGGCGACGACGTTCCGCACCGCGCAGTTCTGATCTGACCGACGCACTGCGGTGACAGGGCCGGCCCTCCGGGGCCGGCCCTTCCGCGTCCGGGGTGGGCTGACCGGGGCTCCCGCCCGCGGCCGGCCGGGTGGCGCGGTGGGGGGGTGGGGGGGGGTGGTGCGGCGGGGTGGGCGGGGCTTCGGGTCGACGACGGCGGCGTTGTG
>Ga0111538_10000627_pt1 | contig 47932 bp, 37 predicted proteins | sample SoiMethybrSBSTD1_FD_79669 | JGI IMG/M metagenome (GOLD analysis project Ga0111538, IMG submission 79669) | Bulk soil microbial communities from a Populus tree surrounding site in Tennessee, USA - Soil MetaG P. TD hybrid SBSTD1 (version 2)... | ecosystem: Environmental > Terrestrial > Soil >... | reverse complement strand
TCGCCGAGGAGTACGCAGCGCTGAAGCAGCCCGAGCATGCCGCGCGTTTTCGCACCGAGCTGGCCCAAGCGTCGGCCAACGAAAAGAAGTGACGGCGGCGACGCACCGGTTCGCCGTCGGAGCAGTCCGGTGCTTCTCGGCGAAATGAGTACCGGAGGCGCCGCAGCGGTCGCCGTCCAGATTTCCGGGGGCTCGAGTCGAGCGCGGAGTTGGCCGCAGACCTTGCTCGACGAGAGACCCCGGAAATCTTGGACAAGGCGAGCCGCGGCCGCGCCGAGGAACGCATCTTGAGCCGAGAGGCACCGGCGCTCCATCGAGGCGAACCGGCGAATCGAGACACTTCAACGCGTGATGCGATTCGATTGAGTCAGGGGGCCGACTTCGATTTCGCCTTGGAGATGTCTTTCCACACGAGAATCGATCCGCCGCCCAATTCCTCATCGGGAATGAGATCTTTCAACCACGCCCAGCTGTCCTCGCGGCTCCAACCAAAATCCGCGTCCATCATGGGCCGCTGCTTCCAGCGAATGAGATAAGGGCGGCCCATCGCCAACGACGCGCTGATCGCGGCCGCACCCTGCACTGGTTGAGTGGGCAGCGTTCGCCAAGTGATGCCATAGAGATTGGGATCGATTCTCCCGAAGTACGCGAATTGGACGATGGGAATCTTTTCCCGCTCCATCCACTCGCGAAGATCGGGAAGAGCCTGCCCCCAGTCGAGATTCGAATCGACGAGAACTTCGCGCTTGCCGCCGAAGAAACGCTCCAATCCATTGAAGGACGAGAGTGGCGCTCCGCTCGCCAGGACGCCGGTGAAGATTGCCGCGGCGAACAGCGCCGATGGGACGACGGAAAGAGCGCGCCCGCTTTTCGTGAAGAGAGCGGAGGCGCAGACGTGAAGCAGCGGGAACACGACCAGCACGTAGCGGATGCCGACGTTCTTCTTCGTCACTAACCCGAACACCACCAAGAACACGAACACGAGCAACAAGGGAAGCGCATAACGTGCATCGCGCCGGCGAACGATCACCGCGAGAGAGAGAGCGGCGAGCGCGATCATCGCGAGCGGAGTCTTCATCGCGAATGCCACCACGGAATAGGCGAGCCAACCACCTTCGCGCACGTGGCCGAAGAGATAAGCGGGATAGGGAGCTTCGGAGAGCTGTGCGGCGATCCCCTGCACGAATGCTTGCGGAAACGGAATGGGGACACCGCCGATGCGCGCGAGGGCCGGCGATGCATACGCGACAAACAAGGGAAGGATTGCGGCCGCGAAAAATGCGCCCAGCCGAAGTGCGCGCCGCGGAAGCGTCCCCGGCGAGATGGCCACGGCTGCGGCGAGAACGGGAATGGCCAAGACCCCGCTGAATTTCGCCAGACACGCAATTCCCGCGAGCAGCCCGGCGAGAGCGGCGCGCATCGCCGAAGGACGATCGAACGCGCGCTGCGCAGCCCACGCCGCCCAGATCACGCACGCGGTCACGCCGATGTCCGGCGTGACCAGACGCCCGTGAGCCAGAAGATTGGGACACACCGCGGCGAGCGTCGCGGAAGCGAGCGCGGCGCGCGTTCCGGCCAAGCTTTGCGCCCAGAGATACACGCCGAGCACCACGGCGAGAAGCATCGCCAAGGACGCGAACCGGGCGCGCACGAGCAGCGCGTGGTAATCGTTCGTGTGCGCGCTCTCGAAGCGATAGCCCAAGTCCCAAGACGTTTCGATCGCCGCCAATTCTTCGCGCGAGGCGCCCAGCTCGGGAGGATGGTGCACGAAGGGAAGGCCTTGAATCCAGCGAGTCAGCGGAGGATTGCCGCGATCGATGTGCAATGCTCCCGGCTTCCAATACGCAATGGTGAGCGGGAGATTCCCGAATTCGTCGATGGTGACCGAGTCGCGCTCGAGCGTTCGAAGAGCCAGGATTGCCGCGAGAAGCAAAGGAATGAGGACCGGGAGACGGGTTCTCAGATCTCCACGTCCTCTCCGAAATCATCCTTCACCAGCTCGCCGTCGCGGTCCTCACGCACGTAGTGCACGTTGCCATTCGACAGCTCGCCGATTCTGCGCTGCACGGCCTGAATTTGCGATTTGGGCGTGGACGTTCCGGCACCGATGCCGAGCGTCTTGATATCGCGGATCCACTCCTCTTGGATCAGCGCGACCGAATCGATGTGGTGCGTGCGCTGAGGAAGAAACTTACGGGAGATGCGCGCCAGGTTGGTCGTGTTCGAGGAATTGTAGCCGCCGACGATGATCATCGCGTCGACCCATTGCGCCAAGCGCTCGACCGCCTCTTGTTGGTTCTTCACTGGCTTGCAGCGGGTGTCGATCGCCTTCAAGTCGGGATACTTCTTGTGGCGGATTTCCTCGATCAAGAATTGAAACTTGTCGCGCGTGATCGTGGTCTGGCAGATCGCCGCGGTGGGGCCGAGATCGTCGGGAAGCGCATCCACGTCTTCCGAGGAATACACCACGAGAATGTCGGTGCCGTAGGAACGGCTGGCGATGATCTCCGCATGCTGCGGATTGCCGATCAAGATGACCCGGAAGCCGCGTTCCTCGAAATGGCGAATCTTGCCGTAGACCCACTTCAAGAGCACCGGGCAGGTCGCGTCGTGAAAGCGAATGCCGCGGCGGGTGAGCTCTTCCTTCAGCTCCTTGGGATAGCCGTGCGCGGTGATGACGACCTCCTGGACTCCTTCCCCGGCCAGCTTCCCCAAGTCGCTATAACGCTCGAGAATGGGGATGCCTTGAGCCGAAAGGTTGTTCACAATGAGCGGATTGTGAACGATGGGGCCGAGGATGGGCTTGCGCCTCTGCTCGGCCATCTCGATCGCATCCTCGACGCCGAAGCAAGTGCCGGCGCTGCGAGCGACGATGACCTCGAGCGGCGTTTCAGGAGTGCGTGCGGAAGAAGAGGAGGTGGCGGACATCGGCTTCAGGATAGTTCCCCCTCGCGACGCGGGCAATGGCCCCGGCTTGGGATGGCGCGCGGCGGCTCTCTTGGCGATCGCATTCGTGGGCTCACGGCTGGCCTACTCCGCCGCCGGGTTGCGCTTTCGCGACGACACGATCCAGTACTTTGCGCAGCTGTTGGATCCTCCCCTGCTGCAAAGCCGGCTGGTCGAAAGCCTGTGGCACTTGCATGCCCAGCCTCCGCTGTTCAATTTGCTCACCGGGATCGCACTCAAATGCTCGCCCAACGATCCCGGCTTCGTGTTGAGCCCGTTGTACTTCGCCGCCGGCTTGGCGACGTGCCTTCTTTTGGCGTCGCTTCTCCGCCGCTTGGGGCTGCCGGTTTGGATCGCGTCCCTGCTGGCGCTCCTCTACGCCTGCACGCCGGCCTTCATTCTCTATGAGAATTGGTACTTCTACCCGCACCTGGAGCAGGTGCTGCTGATCGCTGCGGCATGGTGTTTCTTGAAAGACGGAGTGCGCGCCGGAGCCTGGTTGGGCTGCGCGTTCGCTCTCTTGGCGGCGCTGGTCCTTTTGCGAAGCTTGTTTCATCCGCTCTTTCTGGTGGTCGCGACCGCTGCCGCGGCCGCGCTTTTTCCCCGGGAACGGCGAATGCGCGTGATCCGGCTGGCTGCCATTCCGCTCGCCGTCGTCATCTTGTGGGCGGTCAAGAACTGGTTCCTGTTCGGGTTTTTCGGGACCAGCTCGTGGGGAGGAAACAGCCTGCATCGCATGATGACCGAGATCGTGCCCCCGGAAAGAGTCGAGAGCATGATCTCGCGCGGGATTCTTCCCCCGCTCTCTCGCGAATGGGAATTCTCGACGCCGGAAATCTACATGGAGGTGCTCGGCCGGCAGGCGGATCAGGATTGGCACATCGCGGCACTCGATCAAACGAAGAAGACGCAGACTCGAGAGAATCCGGTGAATTACAACCACTGGATTTATCCGATCGCCTCGAAAGTCTATGCGCGAGCCGCGTTACGCATAATGCGCGAAGAGCCGGGAGCGTATCTCCGATCGATCGCCTGGACCGCGCACCGCTACCTGGAGCCCACCACGGACGATCTGTTTCTGCAGCCGAATCGCTATCCGATCCGGGGACTTGCTCGCCGATGGGAAGCCTTCGAATCGAATTTCATCGTCATCCTCCTCGGAATCGCCGCCGTCTTGGCGGCGATCATAACCGTGCTTCGGCGCCGCGGACCTTCGCACGAGCGCCTGTTCTTCGCCTTCACGGCAGGCGCCGTCTTATGGACCGCGGCCGCGGGGATCCTATTCGAGTTCGGGGAAAACAATCGCTTCCGTTATCCGGTGCAATCGTTGACCTACGTTCTCGTGATCTGGCTTTTCCGAGAAGCTTCGCGGCGCTTGCGCTCGCGGTGGGAAAAGGCCCCGCTTTTGGGAGAGTGATCTCGATGGTGCCGGCGCCGAGCCCGACAAGGAGCGCCAGGTGAGTTAGGAACCGGTGCGTTCGGAAAGTGGCGAGGTGCGGCTTCGCTCGGCCAGCGCTGCGATGCCGCCCGCTTCGGACTGCGGCGCGCCAGAGTTTCTTTCGCGGAACGGCAATGCGTCGAGGATCGATTCGAGCGAGGCCAGCTCCACCGGTTTGACGAGAAGACGATCGAATCCAACGGCTTGGCATTGCAGCCGGTGTTCTTCACTGGCGTATCCGCTCAAGGCGATCAGGTGAGCGTTGTTGAGGCGCGGGTCCAGGCGCATGCATTTGGCGATCTCGTACCCGTTCAGACCCGGCAAGCCGATGTCCAGAAACACTACTTCGGCATCGAAATCGATCGCTGCCGAGTGTGCTTGGCCGCCTTCAAATTCTTCCCGCACCTCGTGACCTCGGAGTCGAAGCAAGATCCCCAAGCTTTCGGCAGCATCGCGGTGGTCGTCGACGACGAGAATTCGCCGGGGCTTGGGTATCCCTGAAGTGACTTTCGCTGCGGGAGCGATGCTCGCCGCTTGCTCTTCGGGAAGCAGGGGAAGCTCGAGCGCAAACTCGCTGCCCCGTCCAATGCCGCTGCTGAACGCCTTCAGCGATCCTCCGTGCATTTCCACGAGACGAGCGGCGAGGGTGAGTCCGATTCCCAGTCCACCTTCCGTGCGTCCCGCAGTTGCATCCGCTTGAACGAAGAGATCGAACAGCCTGGGAAGCATTTCCGGAGCGACGCCGATTCCATTGTCGCGCACGCGGATCGCGGCGCGTCCGCCGGCGTGCTCCTCCACCAGCAGGGAGATCGTGCCTCCTTCAGGCGTAAACTTCGCCGCATTGCTCAACAGATTGGCGATGGCCTGCGCCAGACGCACGACGTCGGCATTCACCCAAAGAGGTTCTTGAGGCATGCGCACGTCGAGGTGGTGCCCCCGATCTTCGATTTGTGCTCGTGCGCTCTCCAGCGCCCGCTTCACGATCGCCGCTAGATCCGCGATCTCGATTTGCAGCGCGATCTTTCCATGAGTGACCCGGCTGACGTCCAAAAGGTCGTCCACGAGGCGAACGAGATTCTCGATCTGCCTGGTCATCATGTCGCGAGTCTTTTGAACGGAATCTTCCTGTGAGCTGGTGCGATTCAAGATCTCGACGCCGCTGCGCAGGGGGGCCAAAGGAGTCCTGAGCTCATGGGCCAGCATGGCGAGGAACTCGTCTTTGCGCCGATCCGCTTCCAAGAGAATTGCCGAGGTCGATTCGGCCGCTGCTCGCGCCGCTTGGGCCTGGACGAAATGCTCCCGTTCGGCTTCGTGAAGGCGCTGCTGGGTGAGATCGGTCACGATGACACAGAGAATCTCCTTTCCCTCAAGCAGCGGGCTGACCGTCAGGTGAACCGGAATGCTGGCGCCCGAGGAGCGCCGAAGCGTGAGCTCGCGCTCCTGGTCCGCACTGGAAGCCTCCTTCAGAACCTGAAGCAGCTCGGAGCGGTCGAGCGGAAGGAAGGAGTCGGCGAGGTTGGAGGTGATCAGGGAAGAAAGCGCAGCGTCGATCATCTCTGCGAAGCGCTTGTTCGCGTAGATGATCGTCCCATCCGCCCACACGGTGACTGCACCTTGTTGCATGCGCTCGATGAGCAATCGATAGGGGCGGTCGACTCCGTCGAGCACCAGGACTCGCTCTTCCGAGCCATGCTCCACGAGAAACGCGTCCACTTGATTGGTGCGGATCGCTTCGATCATGGCGCCGGCCTCTTCCAGCTGGGCTCGAAGGATCTCGATTTCTTTCTCTAGCTCGTGCGACGTCTTCGGGGAAGTCACGGAGTGGACGCCTGGCGGATTTGAAGACCCACGAGGGTTCTCTCAGTATTCGAAAGATCCCCGATGATCTTGCGAATGGGATCGGGCAGTTTGCGCACCAGGGTGGGAATCGCCAGGATCTGATCGTCGCGCGCCAGTTTCGGATCTTTCATGAGATCGATCACCTGGATTCGGTAGCGTCCGGCCAGGTGCTCCTCACAAATGCGCTTCAAGTTATCGAACGCGGCGATGGACTTTGGAGTCTGCCCGGCGACATAGAGACGGAGGTCCCAGACTGCCTCCTCGTGGGAGAGCTCACCGCCATTGGGGGTGGCTGGATTCTGAAAAGAGTCCATCATGACCTTTCCTTCGATCGGGTGCGGACCGATTGCGTGACGGGGGCCGCCGCGGCGGCACCTCCCCGGCGAATCCGCATGGACGTGCGGTCTTTCTCGACGATGTCTTCGCGCTCGACATCCTGTTCGGAGATGATTCTCGCTTCCTCTTCCACCGAATCAAACTCGACTCGAAGAGCGGTGATTTGCGCCTCCAGGGCCCTGCGTTTGCGCTCCAGCTCTCGCTGCCTGCGCTCGTTTTCTTGTTTCCGGTTCACCATCGCCGCCTTTTCTTTCCGTTCCTGGGCGGAGCGCAACGAACCGGTCAGAACTCCTTCCGATCCGGAATAGACTTCGAGCAAGTCGATTCCATGATCGGTCAACAAGAACTCTCGAATCTGATTGGAATGCGGCATGCCGCGGGATTTGAGAACGTAGAGTCCTCGATTGCGTTCCCCGCCGATCTCGATGTCGCGCACCAAAAGCCACGTATCGATGAGCGAGGAGATGTTGACCTCGGTGCCTTCCAGCGCATCGCCACCCGAGGTCAACGCGGTCATGAAGGCGGTGATCTGCTCCGTCTTGAGATGGTCGACGAGGCGGAGCAAAGCGGATTGAACTTCGGGGGGCGTCCCCGCGGACGTGAGATTCGAAACCGGGTCCACGATGACGACGCTCGGTTTGAACTGCTTCACCAGTTTGTAAATCGCGACCAAGTGGGATTCCAGGCCGTGAAGCGTTGGACGAGACGCATGGATGTCGAGCAGGCCCTTTTTGATCCACGGATCGAGCTTGATTCCGATCGATTGCATGTTGCGAACGATTTGCCGTTCGGACTCTTCGAACGCGAAATAGAGGCAGCGCTCGCCCCGCCGGCAAGTGGCGTCGGCCAACGACGCGGCGAGACTGCTTTTTCCGGTTCCGGCCGTCCCGGAAACCAGAATCGAGCTTCCTCGATAGAAGCCTTCTCCACCCAGCATCGCGTCGAGCTTCGGCACGCCACTCGAGATCCGCGCATCGCTGACCTCGTGCTCGAGCGTGATCGCAGTGATGGGCAGCACCGAAATGCCCGTCTGATCGATCAAGAACGGGTATTCATTCGTACCGTGCACCGATCCGCGATACTTCACGATGCGAAGACGGCGCGTCGACTTCTGCTCGTCGACCCGATGATCGAGGAGAATGACGCAGTCGGAGACGTATTCTTCGAGACCTTGCCGGGTGAGCTGTCCATCGCCGCGCTCCCCGGTGACGACGGTGGTCACGCCGCGATCTTTGAGCCAGCGAAAGAGGCGCCGCAGCTCCGCGCGGAGGATTGCGGAATTGTCGAGTCCGCCGAACAACGCTTCGATCGTGTCGAGGACGACCCTCTTCGCGCCGATCGAGTCGATCGCCAATCCCAAGCGGATGAACAGCCCTTCCAAATCGTATTCACCGGTCTCTTCGATCTCGCTTCGATCGACGTGGATATAGTCGATGACGATCTTGTTCTGCTTGGTCAGCTCCTCGAGGTCGAATCCCAGGGACCGAACGTTCTTGGCGAGGTCCTCGGCCGATTCCTCGAACGTGACGATCACGCCGGGCTCGTCGAACTCCATGGCCCCGCGCACGACGAACTCCATCGCCAAGAGCGTTTTCCCGCAGCCCGCGCTTCCGCAAACCAGAGTAGGCCTACCCCGCGGAAGGCCTCCGCCGGTGACCTCATCAAGACCAGAGATTCCGGAAGGAGCTTTGGAAAGTTCGCCTGAAATCGTGACAGAACGACTGGACTGTCGATGGTTCGAAGCAAGCATCGAAAAAGCTCCGTGCATGAGCGTTCTGGAGGGTTGAGCGCTTGAACCCGAAGGAGGGATTCGGGAGACCAGAACGTTAGCTCATTCCCCGGCCTTTCTCAAGCCGGAGGGGCGAGTTTCCTCCTCCTCGCGCCACCTGCCAGGAAGATGATCGCAGCCAGGGCCGAAAGAATGCTGGATCCCTTGCGGACCGGCGTCGATTCCAAGCGCGCCTCCAATTCGTGGCGTCCCGCGGGCAACTGGGCCTTGATGCGACCGGTCCCCTCTTGTGGCGCGAAGGGAACTTCATGTCCGTTCGATCGAACGTTCCATCCGGGAAAGTAGAGATCCTGAAACACGATATTGGCGGGACCATCCAGCTCCAAGGTCGCTTCGATCCGCCCCGCACGCCGCCGTGCGCTCTCGATCCTGCCTCCGCCCTCGATCTTCACGCCGTTCTCGAATCCTCGCGGCGCTTCATGTTCTCGCGCCCAGATGGGCAGGTATTCGCCGACCGTCGTGGTCTCTCGCTTGTTGCGATACGCGGCGGGATCGAGTGCCCAGGAGGGAAGCGTAAAATTGGGTCGCGGTCCCAGAAGCGGAAGGACGAAGACAATCGCTGCGCTCGTGATGGCAATTGCGGCAATTCCGCGGAAAGAGCTTCGCGATCTGCCCAACATCTGTGCAAAGGCCAGTCCGCCCAAGATAGCGCTGCCCAGCGCAGCCAGGGAAAGGAATCGCCACGGGAATTGCACATAACGAAGAATCTCGAACGTCTCATAGACGGGCGCGCTCACCTTCATGGCGCGCGCCGTTCCCAGAAGGAAGAGAAGCATTCCCAAGATGAAGAGCGGGCGCTGGTATCTCCAAAGCGAACGCGCGAAGGCTGCCGCGGCGAGCACGCCGGCAATGTTGATCCAGCCGAGCTCGAAGGACATGGGAAGTCCTTGTCCCACGCCCGGGAATTCTCCGCGCCCCAAGAGCTGATCGATGCGAACGAAATGCTTGGCCACCTCGTATTGACCGCTGGTCATGACGTCGATCTGCACGAACTTCTTCTCGAGAAGTGCCGGCATCCAGAAGAATGCGCTCACCAGGAGCGCTCCGATTCCCGCTGCGCCGACCGCGCGCAGGGTGACGCGGCGTGGCTGCAGGCGGGATGTGGCGAAAGCCACCGCAGCGGTCAGCGCCATGAGAATTCCGCTGAAGAGGCCGAGAATGTTGTGCGCGAGAATGGAGGCCGCACCGGCGAATGTGGCGATGGCAATGTCGCGCCCGCGCGCCGTGCGTTGCAGACGCAGCATTCCCCAAAGACTCCAAGGCAGAAGACCCATGGCGAATGATTCGGCGAGATCTCCACGAATGAAAATGTCGCGCACGAAGTACGGCGCGTAGATGTACAACGCGGCGGCGACAATTCCCGCGCCGCGCGCCGCCGTCTCTTCGCGAACGAGACGATCGATTCCAAATGCCGCGAGCAGCACTCCCAATGTGATCGTGAGCTTGAGAGCGAGCGCCACGTCGGCGCCGGCGGCGTGGAATGCACCCGCGATCCAAAAGATCAACGGAGCGTAGAAGGAGAGAAAGGGATATCCCTGGCCGGAGTTCAGATCGGGGAACCATCGCGCCGACCACATTCCGTCTTCCCAGCAGCGGGCGACCTCGACGAGACGAATGGGATAGGAGAGACCTTCGTGGCTCTCGAACCATCCCGGGCGAAGAAGCGGAATGAGAATAGGAAGGGTGAGCGCGACGAGGGCGATGGGGCGAACGGCGTGCGTTGCCCGAGACCCGGAGCTCAGCGTGAGGTGATCTCCTCGCGTGAGGGAATCTCCTCGATGGAATCACCCGGGCGAAGGATTCCGCCGGCCAAGATCTGCGCGCGAAGGCCGCCGCGATTCACGAGACCCTTCAACACGCCGGGTTGAGTCAGGCGCTCGAGGTGCATGCAAGGATGGCACAAGCGGATCCCGCGCAGCGTGACTTCGCCGATTCGGAAGTCGCGCCCTACGAGCTCATTCAGGGACACACCGAGCGTCAGGAGATTGCGCCGCGACTGGGCGCCGGTGATCGCGATTCCATTCTCGTGCTCGAGGATTTCGATCGCCTCGCTCTCGATGAGCGTGACTTCGTTCTCCGGTCTTTCCGATCCCTCCGCACGGAAATTCCGGTCGCCTTCGAGACCTTGTCCGGGGATTGCGCGAACGCAATCGACCAGGCGAATCTCTCCGCCGGCCTTCGGTCCGATGTGAATGGAGACGAGTTTGCCGCTCATCGACTTCTTGGATTCTCTCGCGTCGCGGACGTCTGCGCCGGAAGGATGCGCCGGGGGGTCCCCGGGCCCGCAAAGCAGAACAAGAGTCCCACGAATCCCGCGAGAGAGAGCACCACTCCATTTCGAAAACTAGCCGGCTGATACGTCAAGACCACCTCGCACGGTCCGTCGGGAACCGGCACGGCCATGAAAAGAAAGTCGGCGCGATGAACCGGGGCGGGCTGTCCGTTCACCTTTGCGCGCCAGCCCGGCGCCCAACTTTCGAGAATACGCAGCATACCAGAGCGGCCGAGTTGCCAGGCCACTCGGATTTGACCGCGTTCGTAGCGAACCGCCAAGGCCTCTCCCTCGGCATCGGGGAATTGCTCGCGAGGTTGGGGCGGGCTCTGTCCGGGAGCAGCCTCCAGAATCGTGGCCGATTTCGGATCGTGCTCGGGCGCGAAAAGGCGCGCCAGAATCTCTTCGGGGTAGTCGACCGTTTTCCATCCGCGCAGAAGCGTGGCTCGCGCCAGACGCGGGTCGTGCTTGCTCATGAGAACGCCTTGATTGGCGTTCGTGAGCCGCGGCATCTCCTCGGCGGTGACGCCGTTGGCCACGATCAACGCTCCCGCATCCCAGAGATCGAACACCCGTTCCTTGATTTCCCAGGGAGTCGCGGGGCTCTCGAACGCCTGCACGAACGCTTCATGACGGCGCGGGCTCAGAGGCTCGCATCCCTGCACCTGGAAAATTCCTGCAGGAATGTTGGCATTGCACAGCATGGCGCGCTGCGCCCAATCGAAGGAAATCGGATTGCGCGATCCGTAGAGAAAATTCCCCAACTGATCGGTGGAGCGCGGAGTGAACACTCGATGTCCCTGCAGGGAATCGCCGAGCTGCGCGACCGATGCCGGCACGCGATCATAGAAGCCGCGCGCCAGAGGCATCTCCAGAGAACGCGACGCCATGAACAGATCGAGCACCACGATGGCGATCCATAAGGACGAGACGAGCGCCAAGCGCCGCGAGAAGAAAAGTCCCAAGGCACCGGCGATCGCAATCAATCCGCCGCGCACCGTCAAGGAATCGAGCCAACCGTCGCGCAGCGAATCATAGATCGCGAGTTGGTCGGGATAGGCGGTCGCCGTTTGCAGCGCGCGTAGCGCGGGAGCCAACGGTCCCCGCCCCAGAAATGCGACCGCGAGAACCGCGATTCCCAAGAACAGAATCATGGCCGACAAGAGCCTCGAAATGTGTCCCCGGCGAAATGCGGTATCCAATCCGACTCCCGCGAGCGCGGAGAGATGCGCCGCCAAAAGGAATTCCGCCGTCGCCGGCCAACGCATGCGATCGAATCCGGGAACGAACTCGAGCAGATACGAATAAATCGGCGTGTGTTTTCCCAAAGAGAGAATGAGAGCCAGCGCCGCTCCGGCAACGAGGAACACGAACAAGGCGAGACCGCCGGCCACCTGTGCATCGGGAGGCGGGCCATCGATGAGCTGCGTTTTCGAATTCGGGTGCCGGCGATAGCGGTTTCTTCCCTGCCAGAGATCTCCGATCGCGCGTACCGCTCCGGCGAACGCGGAGAAGAGAAGGGGAAGAGTCAAGGCACCGACATAGAGCGTGCTGAAGCAATACTCCTCGATGTCGCCGCCCCAAAAGCGATCGATTCCGGGATACCCCAGAAAATACGGATCGAGCACGCCGAAGAGTCCCTGCGGCGGAAGGGAGCGCGTCATGGCGATTTCCGGGGGATACCCGGCCGCCTTCGTAGAATAGGAAGCCATTTCCCGCGCGGGAAGAAGCTGCGCTCCGGCCAAGATCGCCGACAGCAATACCGCGGTGGGGAAAGCCGCGATGCGCCACAGTTTGTCGGGAGAGCGCGAGAAGCGATCGCGCAGTGCGTGCGGGATGAGTGCCAACGCTAGAAATCCCGCGGAGATGAATTGCAGGAAGACGAGCTGCGGATATCCAGCGAAGAACGAAAGCGTCAGCGCGAGCGCAGTCCAGGCGATTCCGCGGCGAACGGCACCATGCATCGCATCCCAGACCCCGCACCACACGAGCGGGAGCCACACTGCGCTCCCCAGCTTCATCGGGAACTCGAGATAGGAGATGGTCCACGCTCCGAACGCGAAACCGACTCCGCCTAGGATTGCTCCCGCTCCTCCCATGCCGACGCGACGCAGGAAGCGATGCATGAGCACTCCCGCCAACAGGAGATGGAACATCATCTCCAACGTCAGCGCGCGATCGAACGACAACCCCCAGGAGAGCCAATGCAGCGGATAGAACGTTCCCGCCTGCAGATTCGCGAGCAGAGGAATCCCGCAGTAAGTCTGGTGATTCCAGAGCGGGAGCCGGCCGGACAAGACGGCTTCGCGCACTGCGTATTGCCACGGGTGGTGGAACGTGAGGACGTCGCGCAGGAGATAGGCGCCGCCGGAAAGGAGCGCATCTCCCAGAAAAACGGCGGAGAGGACCAAGAAGAGAAGCCAAGCGAAGATCGGATGGCCCAAAAAGCCGAATCGAAAGCGCAGTCTGTGATTTGGACGTTTCACGGCTTCTCCGCGGCCCAAAGGTCGCGTAACCCCTTCATAGAATTCCCGGTCGATCCTATCGGTATCGGCGCAGACCCGGTAGAAGGAAAGCCAAACGTGCCCAAATCAAAGCCGGGCCTCTCGATTCGAGAGGCCCGGCTTGTCGGGGGGCGTCCTGGGTTCGGGTCATGATGAAGTCGACGATGCGACTTCCAGATCCCGATCAGTAGGACTTCAGCTCAGTAATTTGGGCGATTTTGTCGTTTTCGAAGACGAAAGCGACTCTTTCGTTGTAGTAGTACCAAGTCTGCATCGTCTCGCAGTGCACCATGTCGTCCGGTCGGCCATAGATGCGCGCAACAGAGTGCTGCATCGAATCCAACCCGCACCGTTCAGCGATGTCCTTGGTGAAGTTGCGATCTTTTGTGATGTAGACCATTTGTTCGGCAAGTTGCTCCCGAGACTCCTAGGTCCCAAAGCACGTCCAATTCGCCTCGGATCCTAGACATTCCCGCCGGTGTCGAGCCCGGTGATGCTAGCAAGGATGCGCGCGGCATGTCAAGGTTTGGTAGGGAGTAGCATCGCGGGTTGGGGAAGCGGAGGAGCTTGGAATTGTGAAATCTTGGAGAGTTTTGGTGACCGGGGGCGCCGGTTACATCGGCAGCGTGGTCGCGGAACGGCTGATTCAAGAAGGCCATGCAGCGACAGTCCTGGACAATCTGGAGCGGGGACACCGCAGCGCGGTTCCAGCGCAGGCCGCGTTCATCGAAGCCGACCTGCGTGATGGCGTGGGTCTTCGCCGGGCTCTGGACGGAATGCGCTTCGATTTCGTGGTGCATCTCGCCGCCGCGAGCCTCGTCGGCGAATCGATGGAAAACCCTGGGAAATATTTCGGAAATAATTTGGGCGGCGGCGTTCATCTGCTCGATGCCGCCGTGACGGCGGGAGCTCGCGGCTTCGTGTTCTCTTCGTCGGCCGCGACGTACGGCGATCCGGAGTCGGTTCCGATTCGCGAAGACGCGCCCACGATTCCGACCAACGCGTACGGCGAATCGAAGCTCTTGTTCGAGCGCATTCTCGCTTGGTACTCGCGCCTCAAGAGCCTGCGTTACGCGTCGCTGCGCTACTTCAATGCGGCGGGAGCGACCGAAGAGCGCGGCGAAGATCACGAGCCCGAGACGCATCTCATTCCGCGCGTCCTCGAGGCGGCGCGCGAGGGAAGCGAGGTGGAAATTTTCGGCGACGACTATCCCACGCCGGACGGGACTTGCATTCGCGATTACATCCACATCGTCGATCTCGCCGAAGCGCACTTGAAGGCGATGCACGCGCTCGATCGCGGCATCGAAGGAATCTTCAATTTGGGGAACGGCTCCGGGTACTCGGTGAAGGAAGTGATCTCCGCCGCGGAAGAAGTCACCGGCAATAAGATTCGCACGCGCATCGCTCCGCGCCGTCCCGGCGATCCGCCCGCTCTCGTGGCCAGCTCCGAAAAGGCGCGCACGGTTCTCGGATGGAATCCCGTACGCGGAGACTTGCGCGAGATCATCGCCAGCGCATGGGCTTGGCATGCAGCACACCCGCGCGGATACGCGCCGCGCCATTGACAGGATGGGGGCCGTTTCCTACCCTGCGGGGTCCTCGATGCGGAGAATTTCCGGGTCGCGGACGAGCCGGTAGCTCAGTCGGTAGAGCACAGGACTGAAAATCCTGGTGTCCCCAGTTCGATTCTGGGCCGGCTCACCATCCCTCCGCGTTCACCGGAAGCAATGCGGCTTTTTCAGGGCGGGCTGGTGTAGCTCAGTTGGTAGAGCAACGCACTCGTAATGCGTAGGTCACCGGTTCGATTCCGGTCACCAGCTCCAGGATCCCCCTGCCAAGGGTGCCGCCGCCCCCGGCAACCCACGAAGGTTCGCTTCGAGTATTTTGGCTTGAGCTTCGGAGGGATGCCCGAGTGAAGAGACTCCTGTTCTCGGTGTCCGGTGCCCGCGGAATCATCGGCGAAGGCCTGGACCCGGTCGTCTTCACGACTCTCGCGGCACACTTCGGGCTGTGGTGCGGGCGCGGGCGCATCGTCGTCGGCCGGGACTCGCGAGTCTCCGGTGAAATGGCCTCCGCCGCGGTTACCGCCGGTCTTTTGGGGGTCGGCTGCGACGTCGTCGACTTGGGAATCGTGGCCACGCCTACCGTCGAAGTCGCCGTTCGCCATCTCGAAGCCAAAGGCGGCATCCAGATCTCCGCCTCGCACAATCCGGAACAATGGAATGCGCTGAAGCTCCTCTCTTCGCGGGGCATTTTCTTGACCGAAAAGGAAGGGGCGTCGCTCAAGTCGCGCATCGATTCGGGGCCCCCGGTGTTCTCGCCCTGGAATTCACTGGGCACGCGATCGGAGCGCAATGACTTGACCCAAGTCCACATCGATCGCGTGTTGTCCTTCTCCGGCCTCGATGCGGAGCGGATCCGGTCCCGGGGAATGATCGCCGCCGTCGATTGCGTTGCCGGCGCTGGCGGTGCGGGCGCGCGCCAGCTCCTCGATCGCTTGGGAGTGAGTGCGGTCTGGATTCATGCCGAGCCGACCGGTCGTTTCCCGCGCAATCCGGAGCCGTTGGCCGAGCATCTCCAAGAGCTGTCGCAGGCAGTCCGCGCCGCCAAGGCCGACATTGGCTTCGCCCTCGATCCGGACGCCGACCGAGTGGCCGTCGTGGACGAGACCGGCCGGCCGATCGGCGAGGAATCCACCCTCGCAGGAGTGATAGACTCCTTCCTGCCTGATCTTCGTTCCGATGTGGTCGTGAATGCATCGACCACGATGGCGATCGACGACATTGCGGCGCGGCACGGAGTGCGCGTCCATCGGACTCCGGTCGGCGAAGTGCACGTCACCGAGAAGATGCTCGCGATCGGAGCGCGAATCGGCGGAGAAGGGAACGGGGGGATCATCGTGCCGGAAGTCAATCCGGGACGGGATGCATTTCTCGGAATGGCCCTCTGGCTCTCGGCGATGGCGCGCCAGAATGCAAAAGTCTCCGAGCTTGCCGCGCGAATTCCCGCGACTGTCATGCGCAAAGAAAAGATCGATGCGAAAGACGTGGACTGGAATCGCGCCGTTGCCGAACTTCGAAAAGGATTCCCAGCCGCGCGCGCCGAGACCGCGGACGGTTTGAAGCTCCTCTTCGAGGACGGTTGGGTCCATGTTCGCAAATCGAACACGGAGCCGATCGTCCGCCTTCTCGCCGAGGCGAGAACGGCGGATCGGGTTGAGGATCTCGTTCGTCGGACCAAGGGATTCGTGGAAAGCGCGCGCGCGGCGCGAGCAACCTAGGAGATCCAATCATGTGCGGAATCGTCGGGTATATCGGGTCGGCGCCTATACTGCCCATCCTGATCGAGGGGTTGAAGCGATTGGAGTACCGCGGCTACGACTCCGCGGGGATCTCGGTCATCAGGGACCACAAGCTGTACACGCAGAAGACCGCCGGGAAAATCGCCGGGTTGGAAAAGCTCATCAACTCCAATGGCAAAGTGGAAGGTGTGGTCGGAGTGGGGCACACCCGATGGGCAACGCACGGCGCGCCCAACACGATCAACGCGCATCCGCACCACGACATGAGCGGCACGTTGGCGCTCGTGCACAACGGCATCATTGAAAACTACGCGACCTTGAAGCGCCAATTGCAGGAAGCCGGCGTAAAGTTCGAGACCGACACCGACTCCGAAGTTTTGGTGCAGCTCGTCGGCCACTTCTACAAGGGCGACCTCGAAGATGCCGTGCGCCAAGCATTGCGGCGCGTGGAGGGAACGTACGGAATCGCGGTGATCTCCGCGAAGGAGCCCGACAAGATCGTCGTGGCGCGCAACGGCAGCCCGCTCGTGCTCGGCATCGGCGAGGACGAAAACTTCGTCGCTTCCGACGTGGCCGCCATTCTCCATCACACTCGCCAGGTCATTTATCTCGACGATCACGAAATGGCCGTCGTCGAGCGCGACAAGTTCCACACGACGAGCTTGGACAACGTCTCGGTCAAAAAGAAGATCGAACAGGTTTCCTGGAGTCTTTCCGCAATCGAAAAGGGCGGATACGACCACTTCATGTTGAAGGAGATCTTCGAGCAGCCCGAGACGGTGATGAACGCCATGCGCGGACGCTTCGAAGAGGACACCATGTCCGCGCACTTGGGCGGCCTCAACATGACCGACGAAGAGAACCGCGCGATCCAGCGCATCATTCTCATGGCCTGCGGCACGTCGTTTCATGCCGGGCTCATCGGCGAATACATGATCGAAGAAGTGGGCCGCATTCCGGTCGAGGTGGAATACGCCTCCGAGTTCCGCTATCGCAATCCGATCGTGACGCCGGACACGCTGTGCATCGTCATCAGCCAGTCCGGCGAAACTTTGGACACGCTGTGGGCGATGCGCGAAGCCAAGATGAAGGGCGCGCGGGCGCTCGGCATTTGCAATGTGGTGGGCTCGACGATTCCCCGCGAATCGGACGGCGGCGTGTACACGCACGCCGGTCCGGAAATCGGCGTGGCCTCGACGAAGGCCTTCACCGCGCAATTGGTCGTGCTCGCGCTCATGACGTTGAAGTTCGGGCGCGTGCGGCAGATGGACCGCGGGCAGGGACGCGACTTCATCCACGAGATGAAGCAATTGCCGGAGCGCATCCAGCGCATCCTGGACAAAGACGCGGAAATCAAAAAGCTCGCTGAGAAGTTCGCCGAAAATCGCAACTTCCTCTACCTAGGCCGTGGTTACAATTACCCGGTTGCGTTGGAAGGCGCGTTGAAGCTCAAGGAGATCAGTTACATTCACGCCGAAGGTTATCCCGCGGCGGAAATGAAGCATGGTCCCATCGCGCTCATCGACAAGGACATGCCGGTGGTGTTCATCGCCACGCGCGACCGCGCGTATGAAAAGGTTCTCGGCAACATCGAGGAAGTGAGAGCCCGCTCCGGGCGGGTCATCGCGATCGCGACGGAAGGCGATGAAGACATCCGCTCCAAGGTCGATCACGTCATTCACATCCCCCAGACGATCCCATGCCTGACTCCGATTCTCTCGGTGATCCCGCTGCAACTGCTCGCGTATCACATTGCCGTGCTGCGCGGTTGCGACGTCGATCAACCCAGGAATCTGGCCAAGAGCGTCACGGTGGAGTAACCTGCCGGTCCTTTTGGGAATCGGAGCTTCATGAGCCGCGAAGTCGTAGTCACGTCGCGCGCCCCGGAGGCGATCGGGCCGTATAGCCAGGGCGTCCTGGCGAACGGCTTTCTCTACACGGCCGGCCAGATTGCTCTGATCCCGGGCGAGAAGAGAATTCAAGAAGGAGGCGTGGCCGAGCAGACCCGCCGCGTTCTGGAAAACCTGAAGGGTGTTCTCGAGGCGGGCGGCTCCTCTCTCGAGAACGTGGTCAAAACGACGGTGTTCTTGCGGGACATGAATGACTTTCCGGCCATGAACCAGGTTTACGCGACGTACTTCTCGAAGGGACCGCCGGCGAGATCGACCGTGGCCGTGGCCGGATTGCCGATGGGTGTTCTCGTCGAGATCGATGCCGTCGCGGTCGCGGGTTCCCTCGAAAAGAAATGATCGCGTCGAGCGGGGATGGGTAGGTTCTGGTGAACCTCGAGGACTTCAAATCCTTCCGTCGGGTGCTAAAACCATCCGGGGTGGGTTCGATTCCCACACATTCCCGCCAAAGTATCGAATGCGCGAGGCGCATGCTCCGCAACATGGCCATCACGCTGGGGGCGCTCGCCTGGGCAGGTGGCGTGTGCGCGCAGTCGCCGGAGCCAGAGCCGGCGCAGCCGTCGGCACCAGTCGAAGCTCCTGGGGACGAAGCCCCGCACGGACCCAGCGCGGGGAATCGTGCGGCCCGCAGCGCACTGTTCCCGGCCTGGGGGCAGCTCACGAATGGAAGAAACGCCAAGGCGGCGGCCCTCTTCGCACTGGAGACGTATCTTGCATCGAGCATCATCGTGGAATCGCGAAAAGGCGCACACAAAGAGAGACTGGCCGACGAAGCCCCGGACGAAGCCACCGAACTCATGTACGACGGGCTGGCCGATGCGCATTATGATCGGAGGCGAAACCTCATCTTCTGGTCTCTTTTGACCGTCCTTTATGGAGTCGCCGACGCGTACGTGGACGCCAATCTGGGCGACTTCGATCGCGAAGTCAAAGAAGGTGGAGAATTGTTCGGCAGGATCGACCGCGTGGATCGAACCATCGAGTTGGGAGTGAGATTTTGAGAAAGAACGGCGGAACAGCCGCATCGAGGAAGAAAGCCCAGGGCCGCGGCGAGAGCTTCAAGACGATCGCCTTCGCGGTTCTGATCGCATTGTTCATCCGCACGTTTTTGGTGCAGGCGTTCCGGATTCCTTCCGGATCGATGGAGGATACGCTTCTGGTCGGCGATTTCCTTCTCGTCGACAAGATCACTTACGGCGCCAAGATTCCCGGAACGACGCTGCGTCTTCCCGGATTGCGCAAGCCGCGCCGCGGCGACATCATCGTGTTCAAAGATCCGCGAACGAATCGCGATTACATCAAGCGCGCGATCGCGGTCGGCGGCGAAACGATTCAACTGCACCAGAACGTCGTTTCCATCGACGGCCACGTGCTCGAAGAGCCGTACAAGGCGCTCAAGCCGGTTCCCGGACCCGTGCGCGACGACTTCGGTCCGTATCACCTGAGCGATGATGGGCTCTTCATGATGGGCGACAATCGCAACAACAGCCAAGACAGCCGCTACTGGAACGAGCTCGATCCCCATCGCGTGGTCGGCCGCGCGTTCATCTTGTACTGGTCGTCGGATCCGAATCGCTCGCCGCGCTGGGTTCGAACGTTGGATGAGTCCCCTTTGAAGGGCTTCCTCTCGCTGCTCTTGGGACGGCCGCGCTTGGATCGCGTGGGAACGTGGCTCGCGCACGATTACACCACCGTGTATGCACAAGGAAACGCCGCGGCGGCGCCGGCTGCCGCCACGCCATGAGCCGCCTGGAACACATTCGAAACTTTTGCATCATCGCGCACATCGACCACGGCAAGTCGACGCTGGCCGATCGCCTTCTTTCGCTCACCGGGACGCTCACGGACGCGGAAGCGCAGGGCCAGGTGCTGGATGATATGGATCTGGAAAAGGAGCGCGGCATCACCATCAAGGCGCATGCCGTGCGCATGGAATATCGCTCGCCGCAAAACGGCGGGTACGTCTTGAACTTGATCGACACTCCCGGCCACGTCGACTTCGCTTATGAAGTTTCGCGCAGCTTGGCGGCCTGCGAAGGTGCGCTGCTCATCGTGGACGCCAGCCAAGGAGTGGAGGCGCAGACGATTTCGAATCTGCACCTCGCGCTCTTGAACAACCTGACCATCATTCCGGTCGTCAACAAGATCGATCTCCCCGGTGCGGATCCGGATCGCGCCGCCGCGCAAATCCACGATCTTCTCGGCGGCCCCGCGGAAGACATCCTGCGCATCTCGGCGAAAACCGGCTTGGGCGTCGATCTCCTCATTCCGGAAATGATCCGGCGCATTCCGCCCCCGATCGGCGATCCGCAGGCCCCGCTGCAGGCGCTGATCTTCGATTCGGCGTTCGACCAATACCGCGGTGCCGTTGCCTACGTGCGCGTGGTGCAGGGAACGATTCGCAAAGGCATGACGATTCGCTTCTTCTCCAACGGGCGCGACTATTTGGTCGATGAGGTGGGAACGCTGCGCCTCAAGATGATTCCGAAGAGCGAGCTCTCCGCCGGCGAAGTGGGTTACGTGATCGCCGGCGTCAAGAACATCGCCGACACGAAGGTGGGTGACACGATCACCGACCGCGACCGGCCCGCGCCCGGAGCGCTGCCCGGGTACGTCGAGGCGAAGTCGATGGTGTTCTCCGGCTTCTTTCCGATCGAGACCGAGGAGTACGAGAATCTGCGCGACGCGCTGGACCGCTTGAAGCTGAACGACTCGTCACTGCACTACGAGCCGGAGACTTCGACCGCCTTGGGCTTCGGATTTCGCTGCGGCTTCTTGGGGCTGCTGCATCGCGAGATCGTGCAAGAACGGTTGGAGCGAGAATTCAATCTCACGCTCATCGCCACGGTCCCGACCGTGCCCTATCACGTGTATTTGTTGAACGGCGAAATGCAAGTCGTGGAGAGCCCGGCGATGTTGCCGGATCCGGCGGAAATCGAGCGCATCGAGGAGCCGATGATCCACGCCGAAATCGTGCTGCCCACGGAATACATCGGCAACATCCTCAAGATTGCGCAAGAGCGCCGCGGCGTTCAGAAAAAGATGGAGTACCTGGATCCGACGCGCGTCGTGCTCGAGTTTCGCTTTCCCTTGGGCGAGATCATCTACGACTTCTACGACAAATTGAAATCGGTGACCAAGGGATACGCCAGCTTTGACTATGAGCTGGACGGCTACTCGCCGTCGGAGATGGTGAAGCTGGACATTCTCTTGAACGGCGAGCGCGTCGATGCGCTGTCCATCATCATTCACAAGGACGGCGCGTACGAGTGGGGCCGCCATCTCGCTGAAAAACTGAAGGAAGTGATTCCCCGGCAGCAATTCCAGATCGCCATTCAAGCGGCGATCGGCTCCAGGGTGATTGCGCGGGAGACGATCTCGGCGCTTCGCAAGAACGTGACCGCGAAGTGCTACGGCGGCGACATCACCCGCAAGCGCAAGCTCCTCGAGCGCCAGAAGGAAGGGAAGAAGCGCATGAAGCAAGTCGGCACGGTGCGCGTCCCCCAGGAAGCTTTCCTTTCGGTGCTCAAGATCGAACGATGAGCCGCGCCGCGCAATCCGCGAACGGCGGCGCGCACGCACCCATCGGCCTCTATCTTCACTTTCCATTCTGCAGCGCGCGGTGCCATTACTGCGCGTTCTATTTCGTCGTTGGACGCACGGAGCTGCGCGCCGAATACGTCGAGCGCCTGGTGCAGGAGATGCGCCGCGGCGCGCGCGATCCGCAATACGCGGGGCGAGCGGTGCACTCGATTTACTTCGGCGGGGGAACGCCAAGCTTGCTCGAGCCCGGGCAGGTGCGCCGGGTCATCGAGGAAGCGCGAATGCTCTTTCCCGCGAAAGCCGATCTCGAGATCAGTCTGGAATCGAATCCCGATGGAGTCGAGACGACTCATTTGGCTGCGCTCCGCTCTGCCGGTGTGAACCGCCTCACGATCGGATGGCAGTCGCTGCGCGATGCGCATCTGCGCGCGCTGACCCGCACGCATTCCGCCGCCGACAATTTGCGTGCGTACGCCTGCGCGCGCGACGCGGGCTTTGACAATGTCGCTGTCGATCTCATCTTCGGAATTCCCGGACAAACCGCAAGCGGTTGGCTCGACGAGTTGCGAGAGGTGGCCGCGCTCGCGCCGCAGCACGTCAGCGCGTACGAGCTCACGTTCGAGGAAGGAACGAAGCTCACCCGCCGCCTGCAGGAGGGAAAGGTCAAGCCGCCGGATGAAGGCGTGCGCGCGGAAATGTTCGAGGCCACGGACGAGATCCTGGGAAGCGCCGGCATCCAACGCTACGAAATCTCGAACTTCGCACGCGTGGGATTTGAATGCCGGCACAATCTCGAAGGTTGGCGCGGCGGAGACCTTCTCGGATTGGGAGCGAGCGGCGCTTCTCACGTGGGCAACGCTCGCTGGACGAACATCGCCGAGGTGGACGAATACATGCGCCGAATTCGTGAAGGCCGAGACACGGTTGGCGAGATCGAGCGCCTCGATGACGCGACGTGGGCGGCGGAAGATCTCTATCTGGGCTTGCGAACCGTTCAGGGAATCGCCGCGGAGTCCAGGCTGCAATCGGTCGGCGAGCCGGCGCGCAGCCGCCTCGTCTCTTCGATCGAACGCGCGATCGGCCAAGGGTTTCTCGATCGCGAGCACGAACGCGTGTTCTTCACCCGCCGCGGCCGGCTCTTCGCCGACCTCGTGTTCGAGGATCTCCTTACTGGGACTTCTTAAGCCACGCGCCTTTCTCGGCCGCCTGCCGAGAAACCGCCTGCCGCACCTTGACGCTCACCGTTCCGGCTTCTATCGTGGGCGGGTTAGCACTCAACACCCAAGGAGTGCCAATTGCGTTCCAGCTTTGTCCATCCTTCCGCGCCGCGCCCGGGCATGACCGGGCGGGAGCGGGTCATTCTCGCCACCGTGGTGCGGGGATACGTCGCTTCGGCCCGCGCCGTCGGCTCCCGCTGGGTGGAGAGCCATTCCGGCTTGGGGCTGTCCTCGGCCTCGATCCGCAATTGCATGATGGATTTGGAGGAGATGGGCTACCTCACCCATCACCACACGTCCGGCGGCCGCGTCCCCACGAACGCAGGCTATCGCCTCTTCGTGGATGAGCTCATGGGACGCGCGGTCTTGGGTCCGCGTGTCGAATCCGTCATCACCGGTGCATTGGCCACGACGCGCTTCGGCAGTGTCGAGACTCTCCTCGATCAGGCCTGCGTCATGCTTGGACAATTGTCCGATCAGCTCTCCGTCATTCTTTCGCCGCGTTACGACCGCGGCGTGGTCGAGCGCATCGAGATCAACCAGATCGACGAGCATCGCATTCTCGTCGTGTTCCGAATGATTTCCGGGCTGGAACGGACCGTGATCGTCGGCATCGATAAGGAAATCGACTCCGAGGATTTGCGCCAGACGCTGCAGGCCATGAACATGATCGCGAAGGGAAAGACTCTTCCCGAAATCCTCGAGTCGAGCCGCGACGACGAAACGCGGGTTCGCCTTCGCGGGCTGCGTCTTCCCGACGCGATCTATCTCGGCGCCGGCGAGCTGCAGGATGGAGAGACGAAAGATCACTTCCATCTCTGGGGCGCCTCGAACATGCTGGCGCAGCCTGAATTCACGAATCGCGATCTCTTGCGCCGCATCCTGCGCGCGCTGGAAGAGAAGGAAGTGCTCTCGGGACTCTTGGAGCCGACGCGCCATCGCAAGAACGTCACCATCACGATCGGGGAAGAGAACGCCGTGGAAGAGCTGCGCGATTGCAGCGTGGTTTCGGTTTCGTATCGTTTCGGCGAGTTCGGCGGCTCGATCGGAGTGATCGGCCCGACTCGCATGTCCTACGAATATGTTGTCTCGCTCGTCGATTTTCTGGCCCGAACCATGGGAAGAGCGCTTGTCCACAATTAGGAATTCAAAAGCTCGCGGCTCGAGCGAAGAACCCGACGAACCGGTCGACGAAATCGTCGACGAGGGCGGCGAAGATCAGCGCAATTCCGACCGCGAGAAAGAGCTGGCCGGAAATCTCGGCGAATTGGAGGAAGAGCTCGAGCGCATTCGCAAGGAAGCGGACGAAGCGCGTGATCGCGCGCTGCGCACGCTCGCCGAGTTCGACAATTATCGCAAGCGCAACGAGCGCGAGCGCCGCGAAGCGGTGGACATGGGCGCGTCGGGAGTGCTGCGCGATCTGTTGGAAGTGGCCGACAACTTCGATCGCGCTCTGGAGCACACCGGTGAGGGAGTCCCTTCCGCCTTCGTCGAAGGAATGAAGCTCATCGCGCGAGGATTCCATGACATCTTGGATCGCCGGGGCGTGAAGCGCATCGAGACGACCGGCAAGTTGTTCGATCCCCATGTTCACGAAGCGCTCGCCAGCGAACCGTCCGATGAGATGGAGCCCAACCGAGTGCTTCGCGAAGTCCAGCCCGGATACGTGATGGGCGATCGCGTCCTCCGTCCGGCAAAAGTCGTCGTCTCGCGCGCGAGCTCGCGCTGAAGGGGCGTTCCGACACCATGGCTCGTCGCGATTACTATGAAGTATTGGGCGTCGAACGCTCCGCCACGCAGGACGACATCAAGAAGGCGTATCGCAAGAAGGCCTTCGAGCATCATCCCGATCGCAATCCGGACAACAAAGAAGCGGAAGAAAAATTCAAGGAAGCGACCGAGGCTTACGAGGTTCTTCACGACGAAGACAAGCGCCGCAACTATGACCGCTTCGGGCACAGCGCAGCGGACGGCGGATTCGGTGGGGGAGGAGCGGGCGCGCAGGGATTCGATCTTTCCGATGCGCTGCGCGCCTTCATGCGCGACTTCGGTTCGTTTGACGATCTGTTCGGGGGCGGAGCGGACGCGGGGCGCCGCGTTCGCCAGGGACAGAATCTTCAGATCCGACTCCGGATGACGCTCGAAGAAATTCTCAAAGGCACGAACAAGAAGATTCGCCTGAAGCGGCTCGTTCCCTGCTCCACGTGCAACGGAACGGGGGCGAAGGAGGGATCCAAACCCAAGACTTGCCCGGAGTGCAACGGCGCCGGACAAGTGCGCCGCGTGCAGCGCTCGATTCTGGGCCAATTCATGAGCGTGACTACGTGCCCGCGATGCCACGGAGAAGGAGAGATCATTTCCGATCCCTGTCCGACGTGCAAAGGCGACGGACGCGTGGAAAGCTCGGAGACGATCTCCGTCGACATTCCAGCCGGGGTTCAGGAAGGAAACTACATACCGATTGCCGGGAAAGGACATGTCGGACCTCGCGGCGGTCCGCCGGGAGATCTCATCATTCTCATCGAAGAGATTCCGCACGCCGTCTTCGAACGTCACGGAGAGGATGTGATGTGCGAGGTTCCGGTGAACTTTTCAACGCTCGCTCTCGGAGGAAAGATCGACGTGCCGACCATCACCGGAACGGCGCGCCTCGAGATACCAGCAGGGACGCAGTCGCATCGCATCTTCCGGCTGCGAGGCCAGGGACTGCCGCGCGTGCACTCGTCGCGGCGCGGGGACGAGCTCGTGCGCGTCGTGGTTTGGACGCCGAAGAAACTCTCCGCGGAAGAAAAGACTCTTCTGGAGAGAGTGGACCAAATCGCCGGCCCTCCACCCAAGCCGCACAAGGGATTGTTCGAAAGGATTCGCGAGTCCTTCGGCGGATAATGCACGGCGGCAAGGCGGTGATTCTTGGACCGCGTTTACATTTCCAAAGAACACGTTGCCGGCGGCCAGGCCGGCGTCGACGGTGAGAGCCGCGACCATCTCGTGAAGTCGCTGCGCGTTCATCCGGGCGATCGCTTTCTCGCGACCGACGGCGAAGGACGAGAGCTCCTGCTCGAGACGACGGCAATCGGACCGCGCATTGTGGAAGCGCGCGTGGTGGAAGAACGGCGCGTTGCGCCCGGAATCGGGCGCGCGGTCACGCTGGCGCTTTCGCCGCCGAAAGGGAACCGCATGGAAACGGCGGTCGAGAAGTGTTCGGAGATGGGCGCCGGAAGAATCGTGCCTCTTTTGTGTGCGCGCTCCGTGGTCAAGACGGAGGCGGACTCATCGCGCGTCGAGCGCTGGCGGCGAATTGCGAGATCGGCGATGGTGCAGTCCGAACAATGCTGGTCGGTGGAGATCAGTCCGCCGCGCACGATGGATGACGTGCTCGCCGAGAACGGAGAAGCGCAGCTCTTGCTCGCGCATCCCGCGCCGGATTCGATCACGATCGATGCCGCGCTCGCGGCGTGGAACGGGAACGCGTGCGTCACGCTTCTCGTAGGGCCGGAAGGCGGATTCACGGAGGAAGAAGTCGATCGGGCCCGGAAGAAAGGCGCTTCCACGATCGGCTTGGGTAGCACTCGCCTGCGCAGCGAGACAGCCGCGATCGTGGCCTTGGCCTTGGCTCTCGATGCTCTTCGGCGAAAGTCCCGGTGATGCGCACCTGCGCAGGAGGTATTCGCGATGGCCCCGTGCATCTTTTGTGACATTGTTCAGAAGAAGATTCCCTCGAAGATCGTGCACGAAGACGAGCATGCGATCGCCTTCCACGACATCGCGCCGAAGGCGCCGGCGCACATTCTGGTGATTCCGCGCCGCCACCTCGACCATCTCGACGAAGCGAAGGAAGAAGATGCCCGGCTCTTGGGCCATCTTCTTCTCCTGGCTTCACGCGTCGCCGCCGAAGCGGGATTGAAAGCAGGCTACCGAGTGGTGATCAATCGCGGCACTGACGGGGGCGAAACCGTGCACCATCTGCACGTACACGTGCTGGGTGGCCGCGGGATGGCCTGGCCCCCGGGCTAGGATTTGCCAGGGATGGTCGTCGGTAGGCTCTCGTCTCGCGATGCGTTCCTCGGCGCGCCGGCGGCTCGCCAATTGCCCAGCTTCCCGGTGTCTCTCGTCTCCACTGCAGGTCCTCGCGCGCATCCATTACCGGCGCGCTGCGGTACACAGTTCGCCTCGAGACACCGGGAATCTGGGCAGCGACCGCCGGTGCGCCTCCGGTACGCCAGCTCGCCTCGAGGCCTACCTTCCTCCCCTGGCGAATCTGTGAGCTCACCCGCCAGAACACCAGTTCGCCTCCGAGGCACCGATGCTCGCCTTGCACACTTTTCCGCGAACGATACTAGCTTCTCGCCGGACGGCGCTGGCGCTTCGTCCTGAGATTCTCGGCCAAGTTCTCCAGCGTCAACGGTTCGATGCTGGCCAGGAAACTTTCGCGGAACGCCTTCCACTTTTCGTGCATGGGACAGGGCGCGTCGTCGCGGCATACGTCCAGGCCCAAGACGCATTGTTTCCGGATCGAATCGACGCCGTCGATCGTATCGATGATGTTGCGCACGAAGATTTCGCCGGCCGGTTTGGCGAGCACGAATCCTCCGCCCGGTCCGCGCATGGCCCGCACCATCCCCTTGGAGATCAGCCGGTTCATGATCTTGGCGAGAAAGTGATGCGGGATGCGCTCCGCCTGGGAGATCTTCTTCACTTGAACGGGAGAGCCGTCCGAGTGCAGAGCGATGAAAGTGAGAGCGCGAATCGCGTACTCACAGGGAGTCGAGTACAGCACGAGCTCGGGTCCCTTCCCGCAATGGAAAACGGGGATCGCATCACGATCCCCGGTGAATCAAGCCGCTCTCTGGCCTCGCTTCCCAATCCAGTAGAGAGCGAATGCGAGCGCCAGGAACGGAAACAACGGCCACCATGTTTCATTGTGCGAGAGCGGTGCTAGCCGACCGCTCAAATCGAAGAATCCTTCCGCTTCCCGCACCGCAATCATCGATTGCAAGACTCCGGTGATTGCACCGCCGGCAATCAGACCGGAAGCCATCAACATTCCCGGAGAGAATTCCGCTTCCGCGGCCGAGGCGCCTTGGCGTTTGCGATCCACGAGCCAGCGAATGATTCCGCCGGTGAACACGCCGCCGGAAGTCGAAATGGGTAGATAAAGTCCTACCGCGAACGGCAGCGAAGAGACGCCGACGAGCTCCATCATGATCGCGAGGAACACGCCGATCAGGACCAGACCCCACGGCAGCGTTCCGCCGAGCGTACCGTCGATGATGAGACGGAAGAGCTGCGCTTTGGGTGCATCGAACTTTCCGGTGGGCCGCACGAAATAGACCGGTTTCCCGCTCTCGTCCACGAGATACGTGCCCGCCTCGTAGCCTGCGCTCGGCGTATCGAGCTGGACTCGACGGTAGGGCCGGCGATCCGCGCCCAGCTCCACCGGCGCATCCGCGGGAACGGCGATGGCGGCGCCGCCGGCATTCACCGGCTCGTTGCGCTGCGGGTAATTGCCGCACACGCCCGGATCGACGAGGTACAACGGCCGGCCGGATTCATCGACGAGATATTTCCCGCGCGGGAGGACGATCGGTTCTCCGCTCGCGGCTTGGTGAGTGATGTCTTCGCGAACATACGCGACGCGGTAAGACCGTGAATCGGGTGCGACCATTTGCTCATTCGTCACGTCCGGCAGGCTGACTTCGCTGGAATCGAGCGGCCGGTACGTCGTGCTGCCGCGATTCAAGAGCTGTAGCGTGAAGCCGATGACGATCGCGCTCGTGATCACGCCAATCAAAATGGCGATTTGCTGTGCGCGCGGCGTCGCCCCGACCAAGAATCCGGTCTTCAAATCTTGAGAGATCGTTCCGCCGTTCGCGGCGGCGACGCACACCAAGGATGCGGCGGTCAACGCCATCGCCTTGTGGCCGACCCCCGTCCAACCCAAGAGCACGAAGATGCCGCAAGTGATGAGCAGCGTTGCGACGGTCATTCCGGAAATCGGGTTCGAAGAGGAGCCAATCTCACCGGTGATGCGGCTCGAGACGGTGACGAAGAAGAAACCGAACAGCACGATCAGAATTGCGGTCAGGGCATTGAGCTCCAAGATCGGCGCAAGTCCGATTGCGAGCGCGATCGCCAGGCAGCCGCCCAAGACGAATGACATCGGGAGATCGCGCTCGGTGCGATTCTCCGAATGCGCTGCGCTTCCGCTGCGCAAGCTGCGCATCCCGCCTGCAAAGGCGCCCAGGATCGTGGGGATGGCGCGGGCCAGCGCGATGAATCCGCCGGTCGCCACCGCCCCGGCGCCGACGTAGAGAATGTAATGATTGCGAATCTCGCCCGGGGTGAGTTCGGAGATGCGCTTGGTCGCGGGGAAGAGCGCGGCCGGTGCCGAGTCACCGAAGATGTGGACCAGCGGGATCAAGATCAGGAACGCAAGCATGCCGCCGGCCATCATGTTCGCGGAGGTGCGCGCCCCGATGATGTAACCGACGCCCAGCATCGCTGGCGAAACTTCGAACGCGAGCGTGCCGCCGCGCAGCTTGCCCCAGAAATCCACCGTGAACGTGGCAACGTCCGCCCACAGACGCAGAATCAAGTTCATGCAAGCGTAGGCGAGGCCGGAGAAGAACCCGATGAATACGGTCTTCGCGCTCGTCCCGCCCTTTTCGCCGACGATCAAGACGTCGGCGCAGGCGGTCCCTTCCGGATACATGAGCCGCCCGTGTTCCTGCACGATGAGCCCATGTCGCAGGGGAATCATCATGAGCACGCCGATGAGCCCGCCCAAAAGTGCGACGGTCAGGATCCTCGACGTCTCCATGTCGAAGCCCATGAGGAGAAGCGAGGGCAGGGTGAAGGCCACGCCCGCCGCAATTGATTCGCCCGCCGACCCGGTCGTTTGGACAATGTTGTTCTCGAGAATCGTGGACGGCGGGAGCTTGAAGATCTGCCCGAGCCACTTGAACAAGGTGATGGAAAGAACCGCGACCGGAATGGACGCGGAGACGGTCAGACCCACTTTGAGACCCAAATACACCGAGGAAGCGGCGAAAAGGATTCCCAAGATGGATCCGAGAATGACGCCGCGGGCGGTGAGCTCGCGGATCGTTGTCCGCGGAGAGATGAACGGGCGAAACGAAGGCTCGAGATCGGAAGCAACCTTGTGTGCTGGCTGTGCGTCCATGAGCCCAGCCTAGACTCACGGCTCCCGAGCGGCCAAGCGATTTTCGCCCCATTGACAACGGCAGGGATGCAGATCCGCCGCCCGCTTGACGCCATGGACGATCCTCCGTATGCTGTCAAGTGGTCGTCCTCGTACAACGCCCGTATCGTCCTAAGCGGTTGACCTCAAAGGGATTGGATTTTCGACCTCGTGGGTCGCGGAAGCGATCTGGGGTTGCGTCCGAACGTCTGCCGGAGATCATGAACCCCCATTCGTTGCGGGTCCTCGAGTTCGCGAAGATTCAATCCGCCCTCGTCGATCGAACCACGTTCGAAGGGGGCGCGATGCTCGCCTCATCCCTTCGACCTGGAAGCGATCGGCCGGCGCTTCTCGAGCGCCTGTCCGAGGTCTCGGAAATCCGCCGCATTCTCGACGAAGCCGACCTTCCCCTTCATGGCCTTGCGTACCTCCCGCGAATTCTCGATCGCGCCGAGCCGGAAGGATCGGTGCTTCCGGCCCTCGATCTCGCACCCGTGGCCCGCTCGCTCCATGTCGTTCATCGCTTGCGTACCTTTTTCCAGGAGTGGGAAGAAAAAATCCCGCGGCTTTCGGCGCGCGCGCGGGAGTTGAGCTCGCTCGGAGTGCTGCGCGAAGAGATCGACCGTTGCGTCGATCCCGCTGGAGAGATTCGGGACAGTGCATCCCCGGCGCTGCGCAAGATCCGGCGCGATCAAGAAGCTCTGCGTGAAAAGCTTCACGAGCGTCTCGCCCAGGTCGCGCGCCAACTGAGCTCCCCCGACGCCGAGGCTTTGGTGACGCTGCGCGGCCATCGCTACGTCGTCCTGGTGCGCCGTGATCGAACCAAAGGTTTGACCGGAATCATTCACGGGCAGTCCGGGTCGGGCGCGTCCATCATTCTCGAGCCGGCGCCCGTCGTCCCACTCAACAACGAAATGGCGGAGCTGCGCAGTGCGGAAGAAGAAGAGATCCTGCGCATCCTGACCGAGCTCACCGCGTCGGTGCGCCGCAATGTTCCCGAGCTGCGCCGCAATGAAGAGATTCTCGCGTACCTGGATTTCGTTTTCGCCGCCGGAAAGCTCTCCCGGGATCTCGATTGCGTGCCGGCGCTTCCTTCCGAGAAGGGGGAAGTCGTCGTTCGCGCCGGCCGGCATCCTCTTCTGGAAATGAGAAACGGAGCGCGCCGGACGGTTCCGTTGGACCTCGTCTTGGGTGGCGATACCGCGCGTACGCTGGTCATCACCGGACCGAACACGGGAGGAAAGACCGTCGCGCTGAAGACGGTGGGACTCTTCGCGCTCATGCATCAGTCGGGGCTGCACCTTCCCGCGGCGGAGGGAACGCGTTTTCCGATCTTCGAAGACATCTTCGCCGACATCGGCGACGAACAATCGATCGAGGCAAGCCTCTCGACCTTCTCATCGCATCTTTCGCACGTTGTGCAGATGCTCGAAGGCGCCGGCCCGCACACTCTGGTGCTGCTCGATGAATTGGGAGTCGGCACGGATCCCGATGAAGGCGCCGCGCTCGGCAAGGTCGTTCTTCGCGAGCTTTCGCGCCGCGGCGCGCTCACCATCGTGACGACGCATTACGGCTCGCTCAAAGTGTTCGCGCACGAAACGGAAGGGTTGCAAAACGCCTCGCTCGAATTCGATCGCGAGACGTTGACTCCCACGTATCGATTCCTTCCCGGAATCCCAGGCTCTTCCGAAGCCATTTCCATTGCACGGCGTTTGGGATTTCCGCAGCAGCTTCTCGACGAAGCACGCGACATGTTGGGCGCGGAGCGCCTAGACGTGGAAGGTCTTCTGGCCGATTTGCGCGCCAAGCGCGCCGAATTGGAAACCGCTTCGCAAGATCTCGCCCGCGAACGGGCCCAGCTCGAGGAAGCGCAGAGCAAGGTGGAGAAGCGGCTCGCCGGCATTCAAGAAGAGAAGGTGCGCGCCAAGCGGGAAGCGCTGGAAGAGGCGCGCCGTCTCATCGAGCGATCCAAGGCGGAATTGAATGAGATCCTGGACGCGGTGCGCCACGACGACAGCGGCAAGGCTTGGGGGCGTGCGCGCAGCCGCATCGGGGAAATGGGACGCAATGTCGAGCGCGAGCTCATCGTGGAAGAGCGCTCGCGCGAGGCCGAGCGTCCGGCGAATCCGGCGGAGATCCGGGAAGGCACACCGGTCGCCATCCCTCTTCTGGGATGGAGGGGAAATGCGCTCGGTCCGCCGGCCTCGAACGGAAAGGTGCTCGTTGCCGTCGGTTCTTTTCGACTGGAGCTGCCGGTGACATCCTTGGAAATCCGCGCGCTCTCCCCGGGCGAACGGCGGGCCTCGGCCCCGTCGCATGCGCTTGGCGACGACGTCGCATCGTCTTCCGTGAAATTCGAAATCGATCTTCGCGGGCGCACCGTCGAGGAAGCGCTCGATGAAGTGGATCGCACGCTCGACGGGCTCGTCGTGCGCGGCGGAAATTGGCTGCGCATCATTCACGGCAAGGGTACGGGCGCGCTCCGCAACGCGATTACCGAACGATTGAAGAGCGATCAACGAGTCAAAACCTTTCGCATGGGAGAACCGGCGGAAGGAGGAGGCGGCGTGACGATCGCCGTTTTGCACTGATGGGCATCGTTCCTGAGGCGGTGATTCAGGAAATTCGCGACCGCAGCGACATCGTCGAGATCATCGGCGGATATGTCGCCTTGAGGAAAAGCGGCCGTGGATTCGTCGGGCTTTGCCCGTTTCATCAGGAAAAGACGCCGTCTTTTCATGTGAATCCCGATCGCGGCATCTACCACTGCTTCGGATGCGGCACGACCGGTGACGCGTTTCGTTTTCTCATGGAGCACGATCACTTGAGCTTTCCTCAAGCGCTCGAACAATTGGCCGGGCGCGCGGGGATTGCGCTGACCTTCACGCAGGCCGAGAAGAGCGCGGCCGCGGACCACGATCGCCTGTATCGCGCGCACGAAATCGCGGCGACGTTGTATCGCAAGACGTTGGAGTCGAGCGAAGGGGCCAAGGCGCGCGAAGAAATTGCCCGCCGGGGCTTTTCTCCTGAGATCGCCGCGGAGTATCGCTTGGGTGCTGCCGCCGAATCGTGGGATTGGCTCGTTTCAGCGGCGCGCCGGGAAGGAATCGATGGAGAGATGTTGGTGCACGCGGGGCTCGCCGTGCGCCGTGAATCGGGAAGCGGGCACTACGATCGTTTTCGTGGGCGCTTGATGTTTCCCATCGAGACCGCGGGTCCGCGCGTGATTGCGTTCGGCGGCCGCGTTTTGGGAGAAGGTGAGCCCAAGTATTTGAACTCGCCGGAGACGCAGCTCTTCCGCAAGCGCAAGACATTGTATGGGCTGCCGCAAGCGTCGGCAGGACTGCGCGAAGCGAAGGAAGCGATTCTCGTCGAAGGTTACATGGATGTCTTGGCACTGGCCTCGGCGGGATTCCGCAATGCGTTGGGTGCGCTCGGCACCGCGTTCACGCTGGAGCATGCGCAAGCGCTCGCGCGCATCGTGCCGCGTGTCATCGTGGTGTTCGATGCGGACGATGCCGGCGACAAAGCGATGCTGGCCAGCGCCGGACCGCTTTTGGCAGCAGGTCTGGAAGTGCGCGTGGTCACGCTTCCCCGCGGAGAAGATCCCGACAGCTTCGTGCGCAACTCCGGCGCGGATGCGTTTCGCGCTCTTCTCGAGAAGGCGCGCGGCGTCATGGATGCGCTTTTGGGAGACGAGGCTTACGAAAGCGCCGCCGGCCGTGATCGCGCCGTGCGCCGCGCATTGGCGGCGCTTTGCGAGCTGCGCGATCCCCTTCGCCAACAGGTCTATCTCCAGGAAATCCAAGAAAAATTGGGAGTGTCGAAGGAAGTGCTGGCGGCGCGTCTCGAGCAGAATCGGCGCGAGCCGCGTCCCGAACGCGAGCCTCACTCCGCGAGCGAGGTTGGCGCGACGAGGCGCCCCGCCGCGCCCTCGCGAAAGATCGATACGCATGACCAAACGTTCTTGGGCCTCGTGTTGCACGACGAGCGGCTTCAAGAGAACTTGCTCGAGCAATTCGGACCGGACGAGTTCGACGATCCGGTCGTGCACCGCATCGTGGAGATGATGGTCAAGCTGCGCACCAGCGGTTCGCCGTGTTCGGTGGGATCCGTTCTGGATGCGTTGGCCGGCGACGAAGAGGCGTGTTCTCTCGTTGGAATGGTCGCGGTGTCGGAGACGATCGGGCTCAAATCGGAACAACAGGCTTTGGACTGTGCTCGCCGCCTCGAGGTTCGCTCGTTGCGATCGCGATCGGAAGAGCTTCTCAAGAACATTCGCAAGGCAAACGCGGCCGGAGACGAGCCGCGCAGGAAGGAAGCCGAGGCACAGTATTTCGAGCTTCGGCAGCGTCTGGAAACCTTGAACCGCCGGAATTCGGCCGGCGAGCTGACCCCACCCGGGAGGGCAATTTGCTGATGACCACGAAGAAGCACACGAAAGTGCTGGAGTCTTTGAAGAAGATCGGCGAGAAGCAGGGCTACCTCACTTACGACCAGATCAACGACTACCTCGACGAGGATGCCAGCCTCGACGAGATGGACGAGATTTACGAATCGCTCGGCAAATTGAAAGTCGACGTCGTCGACACTCCCGAAGAAGGCCGCGCCCGTCTCGAACGCAAGAAGGCCAAGAAGAAAACGCAGGATGCGATTTTGCCGTCGCAGCCGGTGCGCTTCGACGATCCGGTTCGCATGTACCTGCGCGAAATGGGGCGCGTGCCGCTCTTGGATCGCGAGGGAGAGATCGAGATTGCGCGCCGCATTGAGACCGGACAGGAGATGGTGCTGCAGACCGTGTTTCGCAGCGCTTCTTCGGTGAAAGAGCTGCGGCTCCTGGCGGACAGGGTGCGCACCGGAAAGACCGCGGTGGAGGACTTCGTGCGCGTCGATACCGGAGGGTTCGGCCCGACGGTTCCCTCCACGGGCGACAAGGAAAAAGTGCTCAACCGCGTGAAGCACATCGTCACCACGCATGTGGCGCTGGAAAAGCTGGCCGGCGTGCATCCACGCGCCTCGTGGACCGAAAAGGAGCGGCGCGAGTACGACAAGAAACGTGCGGGGCTGCGCGATCGAGTGAACGAGGAGCTGCGCGAGCTGAAGCTGCACCCTAAGCTCTCCGAGCGCTTGGTCGATCGCCTGAAGGAATTGAACAACCGCGTGCGCGAGGCCGAGGAAGAGATTCGCTTGATCGAAGAGCGCGCCGGCTTCACCACGGAAGAGCTGATCACCATGCAGCGCTCGCGGCGGAGCGCGGCCCGCAAAACGCGTCTTTCTCCGGCCGAGATCGAAGAGCTGTTGACCGGAATCAAGAACGCGAAGAAGCGCGTTCGCCGCGTCGAGCAGGAAGCGCTGTGCAAGGCGCCGGAGCTGGCTGAGCTCGTCGAGTCGATTCGCGCCGGCGAAAAGATGACCGATCAGGCCAAGAAGGAAATGATCGAAGCGAACGTGCGCCTCGTCATTTCGATCGCCAAGCGCTACACGAATCGCGGTCTCGAGTTTCTGGATCTGATTCAGGAAGGAAACTCGGGCTTGATGCGCGCGGTCGACAAGTTCGACTACAAGAAGGGCTACAAGTTCTCGACCTACGCGACGTGGTGGATTCGCCAAGCCATCACTCGCGCCATCGCCGACCAGGCGCGCACGATTCGCGTTCCGGTGCACATGATCGAAGCGATCAACAAGGTGGTGCGCGCGAGCCGCCGCCTGGTGCAGGAGTACGGGCGCGAGCCGCTGCCGGAAGAAGTGGCGCGCAAGCTCAACATGCCGGTCGAGAAGGTGAAGGCGGTCTTGAAGGCGGCGCAGGAGCCGATCTCCTTGGACCGGCCCATCGGCGAAGACGAAGATTCGAATCTCGGCGATTTCATCGAGGATACGAGCGCGATCAATCCGGCGCACTCGGCGGCCTTTGCGATGCTGCAGGAACAGATGTCGAACGTGCTGTCGACGCTGACGCGCCGCGAGGAGAAGGTGATTCGTTTGCGCTTCGGTTTGGGCGACGGTTGCCCGCGCACTCTGGAAGAAGTCGGCGCGATTTTCAACGTGACCCGCGAGCGCGTGAGGCAGATCGAATCGAAGGCGCTGCGCAAGCTGCGCCATCCGTCGCGCAGCCGCAAGCTGCAGGGGTACGTAGACTTGCCGTAGGGCAATTCACACCGGATTCGGCTGGCGATGGAAGGCTTGTGCCGAATCCGGTCTCCGGGGCGTCGTCCTGTCGCCCAAGTATCTCGCCGGCATAGGACGCGTCTGTCCTACGAGACATTCCGTCTACTCGGAGAGAACAGGCCATGACGCAGCAGCTCTTCTTGCTCACCCTCCTCACAGTGCTCATGACAGTCCTTCCGGCGCGGGCGACCAATCCTCCTGCGGCTGCGACGATCACCGGCGAACCCGGCGGCGAGGAAGACACGTTCGGTTGGGCGGTCTCGTCATTCGGAGACGTGAACGGCGACGACGTTCCCGATCTCTTCGTGGGCGCCCCGACCAACGATGCGATCGCCGGATTCGCCGGCCGCGCGTATCTCTTTCTGGGCCCGGTCCTTTCCAATCGAACCGCCGCCTCGGCGAACGCGAAGATCACCGCGCAAGCATTCGGTGACAATCTCGGTGTGTCGCTGTGCAATTCGGGGGACGTGAACAACGACGGCTTCGACGATCTGCTCATCGGGGCGCGCGGCCACGACGTTCCCGGAATTCAATCGGGACGCGTTTATCTCTTCAATGGCCCCATCTCCGGATCCTTCTCGGCGACGCAATCGAACGCAACGATCACGGGCATTGACTTCGAAGAGTTGGGTTGGGCGGTGCACAGCGGCGGCGATCTCGACAACGACGGATTCGCCGACCTCGTCCTGGGCGCACCGCAATTCGGCGACACGAATAACTTTTCTGTCGGTCGCGTCTACGTGTTCTCGGGGCCGGTTGCGGGCGTGCACGCGGCTGCGACCGCGGATGCAATCATTACCGGCGAGTTCGTGAACGATACGCTCGGCAGCTCGGCGGCGATCGTTGGCGACATCAATGACGACGGATTCGATGATCTCGTCGCCGGCGCACCTCATGGTCCCATCGTGTTCGTGGATCCCGGCCGCGCTTACGTATTCTTCGGTCCAGTCTCGGGCGCGCTCCCGGCCGCGGCCGCCGACGTCATTCTCACCGGGGAAGCGCTCAACGATCTTTTCGGGACGTCGGTCGCGCCGGCCGGCGACGTGAACAACGACGGTCTCGCCGACTTTCTCGTGGGCGCGGAGCAAACGTTCAACAATGGTCCGGGAAAGGCGTACTTGTTCTTGGGACCGCTGCTCGAGTCGGCTTCCGGCACTGCGGTTCCCGCGGCAACGTTCATCGGCGAAGTCTCCAAAGACAGCTTCGGACATTCCGTCTCCGGCGCGGGCGACGTGAACGGCGACGGATTCGACGACGTGATCATCGGCGCATGGGACAACGGTGGCGGAGGCGGGCGCGCCGGCCGCGCTTATCTCTTCTTGGGGCCTTTGAGCGGAACCATTTCCGCATCGCAAGCCGATCTCATCTTCACCGGCACGGCGAGCGGCGATCGATTCGGAATTGCGGTGGGCTGCGCCGGCGATCAAGACGGCAACGGCCGCGACGATCTTCTCGTCGGCGCCGCACAATTCAACGATGGCGATGCCGGATTGGCCCACGTGTTCTTGGGCGAATCGCTGTCCACCTCGGCTCCGATCTTATCCGCCGCAGGGCTTTGGATCGGCCCGGCATTTCCGAATCCCGCGCAAAGCGGCGCGACGTTCTCTGCGCGTCTGGAGCGCGATGAAACGCTGGCGATGTCGATCGTCGATTCGAGCGGGCGGCGTGTGCGCACCTATCCAACTCGAATCCTCTCTGCCGGATCGCATCAATTGGATTGGGACGGAAGGGACGAAGGCGGACGACCAGTGGCCAGCGGCGTCTACTTCGTGCGCCTCAACATCGGCCGCGAACAGGCGACGCGCAAGGTGACGCTGCTGCGCGAATGAGCTAATCTTCGTGCCATGCGCCTGATTCAATTTCCGCTTCATTCCAGATTGATTTCGGCTCCGGCGTGAAGATTCACGAGACCGCGCTTTCCGGCCTTTTGATCCTCGAGCCAACCGTCTTTCGCGACGATCGCGGCTTCTTTTTGGAGACGTTTCGCAAAGAAGTCTTCGATCGCGCCGGGATTCACGTCGAGTTCGTGCAGGACAATCATTCGCGCTCGGTAAAGGGAACGATCCGCGCGCTGCACTTTCAGATTCCTCCCGGGCAGCCGAAGCTCGTGCGTTGCGCGCGAGGGTCGGTCTTCGACGTCGTGGTCGATTTGCGCAAGTCGTCCCCCACGTTCCGCATGGCGTACACGATCGAATTGTCGGAGAACAATCATCTGCAGCTTTACATTCCCGCGGGGTTTGCGCACGGCTTCTGCGTGACCTCGGATGTCGCCGACTTCGTGTATCGCTGCGGGAGTTATTACGATTCGGCCCTCGAGCGCGGCTTGGCCTGGAATGATCCGGAGCTCGGCATCCAGTGGCCGGCCGACATCCCGATTCTTTCCGAACGCGATCGCAACAATCCGACGCTCGCAGAATATCCGGGCCCTTGGTTTCCGTGAGAGCGAAGCACGGCCAGGGCATTCCGGTTTGGAAACGCAATCTGTGGGTGCTTTCCGTTTCGCAATTCCTGGCCGTCACCGCGATCAGCATCGTTCTGCCGTTCATCCCCTTCTTCGTGCGTGAGCTTGGCATCACCGATCGCCGCGAAGTGGAGCTTTGGTCGGGGCTGATCTTCTCAGGACCTTTTCTCGCGGCCGCCTTGATGTCGCCGGTGTGGGGACATCTCGGCGACAAGCACGGCTACAAGATGATGGTGGGCCGGGCGATTGCTGCGCTCGCCGTGACGCAGTTTCTCTATGTGTTCGTGCGCACCCCGCTGCAGATGACCACCCTTCGTGTCGTGCAAGGCATCGTGACCGGATTCATTCCTGCGTCGTTGGCCATGACGTCGGCGAGCACGCCGTCGGCGAATCTTCCCGGTGCCATGGGGACGCTGTATGCGTCGGCATCCGCTGGGCGGCTGGTCGGGCCCGCGCTGGGCGGAGTGCTGGCCGGATTCATGTCGTTTCGCAATATCTTTCTTCTCGTGGGAGCGTTGACGCTGATTGGATGCGTCATCGTGTTCGCACAATTGCAAGAGCCGCCACGTTCGGTGCGTCCGGAAAACCCATCGGTGAAGGCGAACTTGCGCCGCGTCGGTGAGGACCCCCGACTGCAGCTGGCACTCCTGGGGATGTTTTTCTCGATGTCCGCGATCGGAATGCAATTTCCCGTTTTCCCTTTGTACGTCGAAGACCTTCTTCATCAGCAAGGGAACGCGGCTTTCTACACGGGAATCGGCTTCGCCGTGGTCGCGACGTTCACTCTTTTGACCGCGCCGTTCTTGGGGAAGATTTCGAGAAGGATCGGATTGAAGCGCTCACTCGTCGGCGCGCTGGTGATCTGCGCAATCTCTCTCGCCCTTCATCCTGTGGCGCACACGATTGCAGCCATGTTGTTCATGCGCGCGCTGCTCGGCATCGGAACCGCGGGCATTCAGCCGGCGCTGCATTCGATGGTGAGCCGCGAAACTCCGGAAGGAATGCGCGGCGGAATCACCGGTTATGCGAATTCCGCCAGCATTTTCGGATTCTTCGCGGGGCCGCTCGCCGGCGGATGGATCGCCGGCCACTTCGGCAATCGTGGCGTCTTCGAGGTTTCCGCAGCAATCCTCTTTGCGTGCGCAATCGGCGCCGCGATCTTCGCCAAGCGCCGCGGCCGCCAACGGGAGATCATTCCGATTCCGCAGGCGACATAGGACGTCCCAATCCCTTGATAAGGGCTGAACGAGTACGAAATTGCGTCGAGCACCCTCAAGGAGTAAGCTTCACATCCCTCGAAATGACCACTCTGAGGGAATCCAATGAAGTTTTCGACTCAGGCTCAACTACAGCTCTGTTTCCCGCGTCCTTCTGGTCACGCGGAATCGAAGGCTCCCCCTCCTACGATGCCGCGAACTCTTCTCCTCCGTGACGAATTGCTCTTCTTAAGATCCGCCTGTCTTGGGTTAGGAGCTTCGCGATGGATTCCGATGAAAGGATGCCGTTCTTCTTTGCAGCGGTCGAAGGACTCTCCGACAGTGCGTTGCTCGGTCGGTGCCTCGAAGGGGACGAAACCGCCTGGAGGATGCTCGTTCGCCGCTACGGAAATCTCGTCTACTCAACGGCGCTCGAAGTAGGGCTCGACGCCGACGATGCCGGAGACGTCTTTCAGGAAGTCTGGGTGGAATTACATCGTTCGGTTTCTCGAATCCGCAACCCAAACGCACTTTCTCGTTGGTTGATGGTGGCAACTCGCCGGTTGGCTTACAAGGTCGCGGTCAAGCGCCGTCGTTCCATCTCTGGCGTCTCCAGCGATCTCGCCGATCCGGGCACGCTTTCCGACGAAGCGTATCAGGCGTTCCGAATGCGGCAACGCCTCGAAGAAGCATTTGAACAACTGGATGAGCGCTGCGCGTCATTACTGCGCATGCTTTTTCTTCATCCCGAAAGGCTCTCTTACGGCGAGATCGGGAAAGAGACTGGTCTCGCGATCGGATCGATCGGACCGATTCGCTCGCGTTGCCTCGAACGATTGAAGAGGCTCCTAGAAGAAGGTTCATGACGGCGCAGGATCCTCATCCTTCCCCGGAGCAGTTGCTCCAATGGATCGAGCGTCCGGAATCCGCGAAAGATTCCGTGGTGCTCGAAGAGCACGCCAAGCAGTGCGAGCAGTGTCGTGCACTCATTGCCACGCTTCGCCAGTTTGTACTTGCGCGTGGTGTCCGGCGCTGGACCAGCCCGCCTGATGATTTGATCGAGCGGGCGATCACTTCTTCGCAAGAAACGCCCATCCTTCCTTCTCGAGAATTCGAGGCGACGGAATCGGGACCCACCGATGTTCGGGGATCCGAGTTGGGAATGCACCCCGGCGCCCGTCTTGCTTCTCGCGTATTTGCCGAAGGTGTCATCGAGATCCTTGCGATTCCGGAAGGAGATGGTCACTGGCGAATCCGAGGAAAAGTTCGGCTGCAGGGATCGGACGCAAACGTGATGGTACATCTCGTTCACGAGGATCACGTCGTGGCGACCAGCACGACGGATGCTTCTGGAGAATTCTCAATGGACGAGTTCGTCTCCGACAGTTGGTCTCTGGAGATTCACCTGCCCAAGGGGCGAGCGTTGAAGATCGAACAATCTGATCTTGGAAGGCCGGACTCGCGGAAATAATGTGGGCCGCATCAGGTCGCGATGAAGGTTCTTGCGAATTTTGTTCATCGCGACCTGTTCCAAGGAATCACCGCGTTATCGTGATCCAATGTGTGCTGGCAGTCGTGTCGCCAATGCGCATGCGCGCGAGATAGCGGCCCGGGGCGACGCGTGCACCGCTCGATTCGCGGCCGTCCCACTTGATGGAGCTCGGCGCGCTGAGTGAAGATCCTGTCCAAAGATGCCGCACCAAGCGACCGGTGACATCAATGATGGTTATCTCCGCCTCTCCCGCAACTTGCGCGCGAGAGAGATCCACTTCGATGGTCGTCGTGCCGCGTGTGGGATTGGGAACAGACTTGAGCAGTGCGAGGCCCTCTTCGCCGTCCAGCATTGGTTGCTCATCCAGGGCGAGCAATGTTCCCGATGAACAACCGGTGGGACTAGATCCAAAAGGCCACGGTGCATCCGCAATGCCGATACCAACTACAGCAGGGTTTTCCCCATCGTTGCCCTCGTAAAAGAGTCGAAGAATAGCGCCCGAAGTGCACGGCTCGATCACCAATGAGGGTTTCAACACCTGGTTTTTGTCCCAGTGATAGGTTTCAAACTGGTTCGACCGCGTCGGCTCCAAAGCGGGATTCTGCTTCGTCCAATCGAGACCGTTGTTCATTGAGATCGCATGGCCAATCCTCCCGCAGTCCCGAGTCACCACGGAGCCGCCCCACTCATAAGCGGAGTAGAATAGGTGAATCTTCGGATTCGACTCCGAATACGCGGGATCTTTAACCAGACGTGGGCGGTTCACCGATCCGTCGGCAAACCCTCCGCAAGCATCCGGGAGAACGCTCCCCTGACCCGTTCGCGTGTACCAGGTGATTCCACCGTTCGTGGAATAGAGGAACTCGATCGTTGAGAGCTCCCATTGGGCAGTTCCAGCTCCCTTGCACAACTTGCCATGCGCCATAAGGTATTCGCTGGTTGTGGGCGTGTCTTGAATGTGGATGACGGAGGGCTGGTGAGGAAAGTGACACTCGAATTCCGAAACGACGGGGGTCTGCGGATCAACCGTCCAGGAGCGGCCATAATTGGTCGATGTCGCGCGGCCGATTTGAAAGACCAGAGGCGAAGTGCTCGGCTTCGCTCCGGAGAAGTACAACGTCATCTCTCCATTGGTTCCCGTGAAGTGCGCGTCGGGACACGAGACCGCGTTGAACCATGATTGGCTCGAGATCGAAGTCGAAGTTGAGCTCGTCCAATGAACACCACCGTCAGTTGATTTACGGCGAGTAAGACCGGCCTCCGTATTGAACAACCAATAAATGCCGTTGCCGGGGTCGCGCGCGACGGCAAAGCAACCTCCGATTGCGAGGACGGGATCGTCATCTGACTCTGGGTGGCGTGCGAAATCAGGTGTTGTATTGATCTTGGGGCACGATGATGGCGCTGAACAGCCTGAGCCAACCAGAGTAGGACAAGAAGAGCAGGTCCTCGTCAAATCTTCCGGGGCACTCGCCTCTTCCGGAACGAGAGCATTAGTCGGACCTTCCTTGCAAGCCTGCACAGAACGTGGTGAGCACCAAAGCATCGAGGATGCAACAACGAGAGTCAGCAGCGATGATTTGAGCGGAGGCATGACACCCTCCAAGAGGAACGTGGCTGCCGCGCGAGAGCGGCGGAAAGCAGATATGGGAATGAGAATGAGCCGGCGCATGACAGCCTCCCGGCCAGAAGGGGCGGCGAGCAGGAGCCTCCCGCGTGATCGCGGTCGCTCAACAATGAAGAAGGGCACTCCGTGGAGCGCTTGATACGTCCACGATCCGAAGGAAATGAAGAAAACGTGCGTTGAGAGGAGCGAGGTCGCGATGAGGTCTGTTCAGTTTTCTCATCGCGACCTGATTCACTGATCAGCGAGTCATCGTGATCCAATGCGTTCCGGCGGTCGTGTCGCCGAGGCGCATGCGGGCGAGATAACGGCCCGGCGCAACGCGCTTCCCGCTCGATTCGCGGCCGTCCCATTCGATGGAGCTGGGCGCGCTGAGCGAAGATCCCGTCCAAAGTTGCCGTACCAAGCGTCCGGTGACATCAATGATAGTGAGTTCCGCCTCGCCGGCAATTTGGGCGCGTGAGAAATCGACTTCGATCTTCGTCGTGCCGCGCGTGGGATTGGGGACTGAAGTGAGCCGCGCGATTGTGCTCTCGTCATCCGGCACAAGATCTTCCTGCAGCGCGATCTGGGCCGTTGGGCAAATTTGTGATCCGAAGGGCCATGGTGCGTCGGCAATGCCAAGACCGCCCAGACCGCCATTCGCCAGGGTGCCCGCGCCTTCGTAGAAAAGACGAAGGAAAGAATTCGCCGGATTATTCGGGCAAGGCTCGAACACGAGGGATGGCTTCAGCACTTGCTTGTCATCCCAATTCGTAGCTCCAACCGCAGGCTCAAAAACAGGTCGTGTTGCTTTTACCCATGTGTAGCCACCATCTGTTGATTTCGCCCGGCCGATCCTTCCGCAATTGCGAATGACTTTGGTTCCGTCCCACTCGTAAGCGGAATAGAACATGAAAATCGTTTGTCCCGAGGAATCCAGCGGATCGAGGACCATTCTTGGCCGATTCGCGGATCCGTCATCCCAAGTGTTGCATGATCCCGTCGAGATCGCCGGAACGGCGCGTGGTACCCAATTGGTGAGACCGTCCGCGGAATAGAGAACATCAATCGTTGCACCGGCCGTATTGGAGCCATTGCAGATCCAGGCGTAGGCGAGGAGCCAGCCACCACTCGGAAGCTCAATGGCTGACGGCATGTATGGAAAGTTCGACGCCGTCGGCTGCACGAGCTGGGCAAGGTCCGTCGTCCACGTAGCCCCGTTGTCCCCCGATGTGGCGCGCGCAACGGTCCAGCTTCCTCCGGCCGCGGCTGTCCGTGTCGCGGAGAAATACAAGGTCATCTTGCCGCTCGTCCCGCTGAAGTGCGGGTCCGGGCATTGGGTACCGCCCATCCATGGAGCAGAAAGTCCGGAGACGAGTCCCAAATCGCCCCACGTCACGCCGCCATCGGTCGATTCCGAACGCCGAAAATTCCCGCCCTCCGAATTGAAGAGAAGATGGTAGTCGTTTGCGTTTCGAGCGACCGCAAAGCAACCGACGGTGACGGGATTCGGTCCGATCAGGGTGCTCGAGTGGCGGGTGAATGGGGGAGTTGCATTCAAGATCGAGCAAGCCGGAGGAGGACCGCAGGAGATGGGCGGACATACGGCTCGATCCATTGGGGCATCGTCCATCTCCGACGCGTTTGTGGGACTTTCCTTACATGCGTACGCGGGCGATGGCGCGAACCAAAGCAATGTAACGATCGGAACAAGAGCGACCGGTATGGAAGTGACTGGACGCATGACACCCTCCGGAAAGACGTAACTTTCCGCGTGATCGCGGCGCTGACCACAAAGAAGGGCGCCTGGTCGGTTCGCTGATACTGGGGGCGATCATAAGGATGAACGAGGCGAGGCGCAGAAGAGGAATCCGCTCGAGAGTCGAACGTCTTCGCGCCTGTTCCGGAGGGAATCAGGTCGCGATGAAGATTCTTGCGAAACCGCTCATCGCGACCTGAATACGTGGAAGATCAGCGAGTCACCGTGATCCAATGCGATCCGGCAGTCGTGTCGCCAAGACGCATGCGGGCGAGATAACGTCCAGGAGCCACGCGCTTGCCGCTAGATTCACGGCCGTCCCACTCGATGGAGCTGGGTGCGCTCAGCGAAGATCCCGTCCAGAGATTCCGCACCAAGCGCCCCGTGACATCGATGATGGTGAGCTCCGCCTCGCCGGCAACTTGTGCACGAGAAAAATCGACTTCGATCGTTGTCGTCCCGCGAGTCGGATTGGGAGCGGAAGTCAGCCGGGCAATACTTCCCTCGTCAACCGGCGCGGGTTGTTGCTCCAAAGCGATCATTATCCCCTGATCGCAGTACGGCTCCGTAAAGGGCCACGTCGCTTCGGCGACCCCGAGGCCGACAGGATTGCCTTGCCCAGCGCCGCCTTCATAATAGAGACGAAGTTTCTGGCCCGGCTCGACCACTAGGGAAGGCTTCACCACACTGTTCCAATCCCAGGCGACCGGCGGCGTCCCAAGAGGCGGCATCCTCGGCTCGAAAACTGGGCACTTCTTCACCCAGCTTGCGCCGTTTGCTGTTGAGATCGCATACCCAATCCTTGCGCATGCGCGAGTAGGTATCGGGGGGGCGGCGTTGTGATCCCATTCGTACGCGGAGTAGAACATGTGAATCGTTCGATTTGTGCCTACACCATACGAAGGATCCAGAACCAAGCGTGGGCGATTCGCAGAACCATCGTCAAACGTATTGTTATTTCCGGTGCGAACGACGCCACGGGGGATTGTGTCTAGTCCCGTAACATCATCGTAAGAGTGGACCTCGATGGTCGATTCTTGATAAAGAGTATTGATTTTGCAGACCCAAGCGTAAGCGAGCAAGAAATCCTGATCATAATCCTCGTTGACTTGGACGGCCGAAGGCATAAACGCATAATGGTCACTACTGGTTGATGGCGGAACGATCGCGGCAGCATCAACCGTCCAATGCTCGCCATTGTCAATCGAACGTGCGCGACCGATGCCCCAATTACCGCTTGCATCTTGGGCGGAGAAAAACAGCGTCATCAGGCCCGTGGTCCCGTTGTAATGGGGGTCCGGGCACCGGACGGTCCCAGACTTAAACCACGAAGTAGTAACATCTAAGCCATAAACAGGTCCACCTGGGACGGGCCAAGTCGTACCGTCCATGGATCTGCGACGTGATATTGATGATGTGCCATTTGAGGAGCCATTGAACATGAAATGCGCTCCATTCGTCGTGCGCACGACACCGAAGCAATCAATCGGCGAGAGGTTGGCGCTGGGCACCGAGCTTTGATGGCGAGTAAATGGGGCGTTTGGATTCATTTTTGTGCACGGTGGTGGCGTATCACAGTCATCGACCCCGCAGCCGTCTCCCTCTCCCCTTGGTGCGAGAGCGTTGGTCGGTCCATCTTTTTCACAAGCCCGTGCTGACTGTGGCACGCACCAAAACATCGAAGATGTGAGAACGAGAAGCGGCAGCAGTTTGAACCGACGCATAACCCCCTCCAGAGGACGTGGCCCTACACGCGAACGTGCCAACCGAGCACTGAAGAAGGGCTTCCGTCCGCCATCTTGATACGGTCCGTTTCGTCTTTTTCGCTTCTCGTCCCTCCAAACCTGTATCAACGAAGAGATTCGTTGCCCTATTAGGTGTCCGCGTTCGCCGGTGGTGGGCCGACAACAAGGAGGCGTCATTTTGCGTGCCAAGCCGCGGGGTTGGAGCCTGCTCGCCGGGCTTTTCGTTTTTTTCGTCGCCGGCTTCGTTGCCCACCATGTCTCCGCCGCCGAGAAGCGGGCGCTGCTCGTCTACGCTGGCGCAGGATTTCGCCCACCGATCGAAGATGCGGCCGCGGCATTCGAACGAAAGCACGATGCGCACGTCGAGCTCACGTTCGCCGGCAGTGGATGCCTTCTCGCTCAGGCCGAGCTTGCCGGACGCGGCGACGTGTTCATTCCGGGGGAGATGCACTATCTCGAAAAGGCCCAAGAGCGCGGCATTGCCAGCCACGCCGTGCGCATCGCCTATCTCGCTCCAGTCATCGCGGTTCGAAAGGGAAATCCAAAAGAAGTCCACGGTCTCGCGGACTTCTCTCGCCCGGGTGTTCGCGTCGGCCTGGGCGATCCCCAATCCGTAGCCATCGGCCTCGTCGGCGAACGGTGGCTCCGCGCGACATTGGGGGAGAGCGGTCTCGCGGGCGTTCACGCCAACGTGACGACGCGCGCGCTCAACGTGAACGAGCTCGGAAGCCAGCTCTCGCTCGGCGCGATCGATGCCGCGATCGTTTGGGATGCCACGGTCTCGCTCTTTTCCGATCTGGAATCCGTGGTTCCCGAGAACGCACGTGAATTTCGGACCTTGATCGCCGGAAGCGTTCTTTCCATGTCGAAGCAACCGCAGCTCGCTTCCGAATTCCTCGCCTTCCTCATCAGCGACGAAGGACGCGCCATTTTTCGCGCGCGCAGCTACAAGCCATATGAAGAAGAAAATCTCGCCGGAGTAGAAGCACCGACCGGAGTAGATACGCGCAAATGACGAACCTCGTCTTTCGCGGGAGCCTTCTCTTGGCGCTTTCGGTCCTTGTTCTGTTTGTCGCCCTCTTTCTTGCGTCCAGCCTCGTGTATTCGGGACCGGGCCGCGCGTTTGAAATTCTCGCGCGCAGCGAAGCTCGCCACGCGATCCTGCTATCTCTGACGACCAGCTCCATCGCCACGGCTCTCGCGCTCGTG
>Ga0111538_10000626_pt1 | contig 47976 bp, 38 predicted proteins | sample SoiMethybrSBSTD1_FD_79669 | JGI IMG/M metagenome (GOLD analysis project Ga0111538, IMG submission 79669) | Bulk soil microbial communities from a Populus tree surrounding site in Tennessee, USA - Soil MetaG P. TD hybrid SBSTD1 (version 2)... | ecosystem: Environmental > Terrestrial > Soil >... | reverse complement strand
GAGAAGGAGTCGTCCGCGCGCCCGGCCGCGTCCCCGCCGCCGACCTCGGCGGAGCCACCGCCGGCTTCCGAGCAGCCAGCCGTCATGCAGGGCGACGAGCTCGGCCCGCCGCCGTGGCAGACCGATCTGCCGCCCGAGCTCCAGAGCCGCCAGTTCGGCAAGCCGTCCGAACAGGAGAAGCGCTGGCGCAAGGCGCAGGAGAAGCTGGCGCACGGCGACTGGGACAAGGGCGCCGAGGAGCTCATCAAGATCCTCGACGAGGACCCGAGCAACGAGACGGCGAGGCGCTGGCTGGCCTGGATGGAGCAGGCCGCGCGCGATCCGCGCGCTCAGCCGGGATGGGTCGAAGTGGAAGAAGTCGAGCAGTGAGTCATCCCTGTCAGGGTCGTTACACTACGATTACGACCGCGATCCATCTCACGATTGTTTCAGAGTAACTGAATAATGATAACCATTTAGAATGGTCCCTGCGTGGGGCCATTTTCGAACTCTCGCCGGGTTCAAAGGCGTCTCACTGCCTGGGTGGCGCAGTGTCGGGTCGAAGGGGAGGTGGTGACCGGCTCGGTGCTCGACATCAGCGCCCACGGCGCCTTCTTCTGCCCGGAAGGCCAGCAGCCACCGCTGGCGGTCGGCCAGGTGGTCGCCATCGCGTTCGAGAACGAGCCGAACCTGGCAGGGATCGACCTCCCCTGCCGGGTCCGCTGGGTCGGCTATTCGAACGCGCACGGGCGTCGCGGCGTGGGGCTCGAATTCGTGAGCGGCCCGATCGCCGCGTGAAGGTCGGCGGATAATCGACGAAAATTTCGCTGCCGCGATCGCCCCGTCTAGCCTGTGAGCATGGGCACGATCCGCGCGCTCGCGGCGCTTCTCCTTCTCCTCGCCGCCGGGACGGCCCGGGCGCAGCCGACCCCGACCCCGACGCCACCGGCGCCGGCGCCCGCGCCGACCGCGCCTGCGCCCACGCCACCTGCACCCGCGCCCACGCCCACGCCCACGCCGCCGGCACCCGCGCCGTCCGGCACTCCCGGCGATGCCCCGCCCGATGCGCCGGCCGAATCGACCGGGACGCTGCGGCTCCACATCGTGAGCACCCAGAACACCTACTTCCCGATGGGCTTCGACGTCTTCAGCGTCGAGACCCGCTCGGTGGTCGCGTTCGGCAAGGGGGCCGACGAGGCGACCGGCGCGCCCGCGCCGAGCTGGGACCTGCCGCCCGGCGTCTACAAGATCGTCCGCTCCGGCGAGCCGTTCGAGAGCCAGGTCGACTTCGCCACCGTCGAGGTACGCGCCGGCGAGATCGTCGACTACGCGCTGGTGGTCGATCCCGAGACCCTCGAGTTCCGCGGCTCCGGCCCGGTGGTCGGCGATCTGCCGACCGGCACCCGGATCGCCGGCATCCGCGTCGCGCTCAACGCCGGCGGCTCCCTCAGCCTGACCCAGCGCGCCCACGTGGTCGGCGGCACCAGCGGCGTGTCTGCCCTGTGGGGCCTGTTCGGCAACTTCGGGCTGGTGTTCGAGCGCGGCAGCCACTTCCTCTCGGTCAGCTCGGACCTGGCGGTCGCGCTGAACGACCCGGCGGTGGCGCGCTACTCCTCGACCCAGGATCGCTGGGAGGCCAGCGCGCTCTACGCCTACAACCTGGGCAACCCGTACTTCGGGCCTTACGGCCGGGCCAGCTTCTCCACCCGGGTGTTTCCCGGCTACCTGTTCGTCGAGCAGGACGAGGACGTCCTCATGGTCGAGATCGCGCGCCCCGACGGCACCACCGACACCGTCACGCTCGGTGGCGAGGCCAATCAGGACGACCTGCGGATCAAGGTGGCCAGGCCGCTGTCGCCGATCATCCTGCAGGAGGAGGTGGGCGGAAACCTCAAGGCGGTCGACCTGAATCTGCTCCTGCTCAAGGCGACCATCGCCACCCGGCTCGGCTTCGGCTTCCGCCAGGGCATCACCAACGACCTCCTCATCGTGGTCGGCGACGAGGAGGCCTCGCCGCTCCAGCTGGCCGAGGTCGAGAGCTACGACACCCTCGGCCCCGTGCTCGGCGCCACCGCCAACGTCACCGTCGCCCGCTGGCTGTTCGGCACCGGAAACTTCGGCCTGCTGGTCCCGCTGGCCGACACCGACCGGGCCGGCTCCGATTTCGGCGACCGGCTGCTCATCGATCTGGCCGGCACCGCCGGCCTCAAGCTGCCGCACCTGACGCGCATCCTGTTCGCCTCCTTCGACTACACGTTCCGGCTGCAGAAGGACGGCTACCTGTCGAACGATCTGCAGTTCGACCAGACCCTGATGGCGCGGGTCAACCTGCAGCTCTTCTGATCGCCGATTGTCCTCGCCCCTCGCGACCTACTCGGGCGCGATGTGGCCGGTGGCGGTCGCGGCGGTCGGAGTCAGGTGGAAGGCGTAGGTGACCACCACCCCGGTCCTGGGCGGGGCGCCGGCGTCGAGACCGATGAGGCTCCTGAACAGGCAGGCCCGCTCGGGCGGTTTGAGCATCGGTGTGGCGGCGAAGTAGACCTTGCGCGACTTTCCGCTTTTCGGGTCGTAGAGCAGCGAGGCGCCGAACTGGACCCGGCGGTCGGCGGCGACGCAGCGGCGGGCCGCCGCGGCGGCGTTCTGCCCGCCGACCTTGAGATCGAAGGTGAGCGCGCTCGAGGTCGGAGCCGGCGTGACCGTCGGCTGTCCGGCGGTTCGAGGCGCGCTGCCCGGCGGCGCTGCCGCTGGGCGCGAGGCGCCGGCTGCACCTGGCGGAGTCGCGGCAGGCGCCGCCGAGCTAGCCGCCGCCGGGGGGCTGGGCGGCGGTGAAGCCGACGCGGCGGGCTTGCCGCGCGAGCCTGGCCAGGCCAGCCAGAAGGCGAGCGACGCGACGACGCCGCCAGCGATGGCGCCGAGCGCGATGCCGCCGATGTGGCGCTTGGGCTTGAGCGAGATCTCGCCGACCAGCACCGAGGGACCGAACTGGTTCGGGATGGCCGGCTGGGTCTCCAGGCGCGCGGCGCCCTGGCGCGCCGAGGCTCGCGCCATGCGCGCCAGATCGACCGCCGGCTCCGGCGTCGCGCGGCTCTTGTTCATCACCAGGGTCGGCTCGTTTTCGCGCGGCAGGGCAGGCAGCGGCCGCGCCGCCCGGGTCGGGCCGCTGTAGTCCTGCGGATTCTTCGCCTGGTCGACGAACCGCTCCAGCTGGGCGCGCATCTCCAGGAGGCTCGACCAGCGCTCCTCGGGGAACGGGCCCATCGCCTTGACCAGCACGATGCGGAGGTCGGGCGGCACGATGGGGAAGTAGTTCACGCCCGACGCCATCTCGCCGCGCTTGATGCGCGCGAGCCGCTCCGGGTTGCCCTTCTCGCCGAAGGGATGCCGGCCGGTCATCTTCTCGAAGATCAGCACGCCGACCGAGAAGACCAGGGCGCGCTCGTCCATCTGCTCGCCGCGCGCCTGCTCGGGCGAGGCGTACAAGAGGTCTCCCTTGACCTCGTACTGGCGGAGCAGGGCGAGGAAGCTGAGTGTCCGCGCCGTCACATTGTCGCCGATCTGCCCGGCGTCGAGCTGATCGAGGACTCGCAGAGCATGCTCGACCACCGCGACCGGATCGGTCGGGTCATCGTCGCGCTCGGCGGCGCGCGCCAGGCTCCAGAACCGCTCGGCGAGCGTCTCGGGAGCCTTGCTCTCGGGCCGGTTCATCGCGGCCAGCATATCAAGCATGCAGCCATCCGGAATCTCGTCGCCGTGCGCCACCCTGTGGCGCCCTCACGCGCCGGCATCCCGGCGGCTTGCGCGGCGCTGCGGCCGGGGGCGAGGACGGGCCCGGCCGGCCGCGCGGCGTGCCGTCGTCCGCGGTGGCGCGTGTCGCGCCGGGTCGCACCTCCACCGACCATCGGTCCGCGCCGCCAGCAGGACGGATCGAGCTGCATGTGCGTGGTATGATTTTTTTTCGCCGTTCGGAGGGGGGCCAGGTCGCGAACGACAGGCTCTGTTCCGAGCTGCGTCCGTACCGAACGAATTCCCGCATGCTCGACAAGGGGCAGAACGCTGCCGCTGAGCCCGTCGCGCCCGTCTCCGAGCGCCTCGGCCGATATGAGCTCATCGCGCGCATCGCCGACGGCGGGATGGCCGAGGTCTATCTCGCGCGCCAGCTCGGCCCGATGAACTTCCAGAAGGTGGTGGTGGTCAAGAAGATCCACCCGAACCTGGCCCGGCAGAAGGAGTTCATCGGGATGCTGCTCGACGAGGCGCGCATCTCTGCCCTCATCAAGCATCCGCGGGTGGTGGACATCTACGATCTCGGCGTCTCGCGCGGCATCTACTTCATCGCGATGGAGTACCTGTCGGGCCAGCCGCTCACCAACGTCATCACGCGCGGCCGCGTGCGCACGCCGCTCGACGTCTACTCGACAGCGCGCATCATCGCCGACGCCGCCGAGGGGCTTCACGCCGCCCACAACCTCAAGACCCTCTCGGGTCGGGCGCTCGAGCTGGTTCACCGCGACGTGAGCCCATCGAACATCATCGTGCTCTACGACGGCAGCGTGAAGCTGGTCGACTTCGGGGTGGCCAAGGCGCGCGGACGGATCACCGAGACCAACGCCAACCAGATCAAGGGCAAGGTCGGCTACGTCTCGCCCGAGCAGATCATGGAGAACCCGACCGACCGGCGGTCGGACGTCTTCGCCCTCGGCGTGGTGATGTGGGAGGCGCTGGCGCTGCGCCGCCTGTTCGACGCCGAGAGCGAGGCGGGCAAGCTCAAGCAGATCCTCGACGGCGTGCCGCTGCCGCCCTCGGCGCACCGCCCGGAGGTCCCCTACGACCTCGACAAGATCTGCCTGCGCGCGCTGGCGGTCAAGCCGGACGAGCGCTACCAGAGCGCCGGCGACGTGCAGAGCGCCATCGAGGTCTTCCTGCGCGACGCCAATTACCGGCGCGAGGGAGCCGCCATCACGCGCTTCATGACCGAGACGTTCGCGGCCGAGCGCAAGGAGGAGGAGCAGCTGCTCCGCCGGCTCGCCGATGCGGATCAGGCCGCCGCCGCGCCGCGCAAGGCCAAGACGCCGCCGCCGAAGATCGTGGAGCCGGCACCGGCGGCCGTCGCGGTGCCGATGCCGCCGCCGGGGGTGGATCTGGACCGGGACACCACCCAGACCGAGGAAGGGGACGTGCTGACCGCGACCGGCGAGACCAAGCCGAGTGCCGGCCGGCAGGGCGAGCGGAGCGAGCGCGACGTCGACACCGACGTGCGAACGTTCGTCCACCGCCCCGGCGAGATGTCGAGTACGCGCATCGGCGAGCACGCCAAGGCGGCGCGCGCCACCGCGCTGACGCCGCCCACCGCCACGCTGGGGCCGCCGACCGATCCCGGTCCGGCCGGCGAGGACCGGACCAAGCCGACCAAGGTGCTGGCAGGCGGCACCCCGACCCGTCCGATGCCGCAGGCGGCGAACAAGAAGAAACGGGCCGACACCGCCGACCCCACCGTGCCGGGCGCGCATCCGGCCATCCTCGACCCGGACGGCATCATCACCGAGGTGCCGCCGACCAAGCCGCGAGGCAAGCGGCGGACCACCGGGCGCCAGCCGATCCGCGAACCGGCGGCGCCGGATCCGACGGCGCAGCTGCGCGGCTCGAGCAGCCGCATCCTGCCGCTGCCGGCGCCGAAGTCGGACACACCGATGCCGGAGCCGGACCACCCGTTCGAGGACAGCGACGACGACGGCGACGGCGACGACGTCGATATCACCGAGGTCGACTCGACGGCCGGCAAGAAGTTCGACGACCTCCTGGCGATCGGCGCCGCGCAGCCGGCGCCGGGCGCGCGCTCCGCGCCGTCGCGGCCGGCGCTGCCCGGCCTGCCCGGGCTGCCCGAGCCGGCGCCGGTCGCCATCGACGCCCCCACCGAGGTGGAGGACGTCGAGGAGCTGTCGCGGATCGATCTCATCGACCCGCAGAGCAGTGGTCGCCGCCGGCTGTGGATCGTGGGCGCGGTCTCGCTGATGGCGAGCGCGCTGGTGGCGATCTCGGTGGTGTGGGCGCTCGATTCGTCGTCGCGCGACAGCCAGGAGTCGCACGAAGAGGGCGCGCTGGCGGAGGACGAGTCATTGCCGGTGGGCTCGGTCGCGCCTGCGCCGGCGGCCGAGCCGGTCCGTGAGCCGGAGCCGGAGCCCGCGCCGCCCGCGGCGCAGCCGGCCAAGGACGAGAACCCGGAGCCGCCCCAGCCGCAGCCGCCTGCGGTCGAGAAGGCGGCGCCGGCCCACGCCGAGAAGGCGGCGCCGGCCCACGCCGAGAAGGCGGCGCCGGCCCACGCCGAGAAGGCGGCGCCGGCCCACGCCGAGAAGGCGGCGCGCGATTCGGCCGAGCCGTCCCGTCCCAAGGGCAAGGGGGCCCGGACGGCGGCGAGCGCGACCGACGTCGCTCCCCGCAAGAAGACGCCGCCGCCCGAGCCGAGCGCGGGCGCCGGCAGCACCCCGGCGGCGCCGGCCGCCAGCCTGGCGCAGCTCTACAAGGAGGGCGCCCAGCTGACCCTGGCGGGCAAGCTCGCCGAGGCGCAGAAGAAGTACGTCTCGGCCCTGCGCGTCTCGCCCGGCTACGCCCCGGCGCTGCGCGGACTCGGCCTGGTCTACGAGAAGTCGGGACAGAAGGCCAAGGCGATCAAGTCGCTCCAGGCCTACCTGCGCCTCGCGCCCAAGGCCGCCGATGCCGCCGCCATCCGCGCCCGGATCGAGCGCCTGCGGAACTGACGATGACCGCCACCCGCGTCTCCCTCCTCGTGACCGCGCTCGCCGCGTTCCTCGCCGGGCCGCGCGCGGCCCGCGCCGATCAGCCGGTCCTGGTGCTGCAGTTCAGCGGCCAGCCGTCCGACTCCGCCGACGCGCTGTCGCGCGAGATGGCCGCTGCCATCCGCGCCTCCGGCAATCCGGTCAACGAGGCCACCCGCGAGGACGTCTACACCCTGGCCGGCTGCGCCGAGCCATCCGACGACTGCCTGCGCCAGGCGCTCGGTCTGCTCGAGGTCCGCGAGGCGGTGACCGGCGAGGTGCGCTCGTCGGGCGGCGGCGGGGTCGCCGTCGAATTGCGCGCGGTGTCGCCGAGCGGCGAGCCGCGCACCCGGACGGTCACCCTGAGCGGAGCCACGCCGCGCGCTCAGGCGCGGGAGTTCCGCCCCGAGGCGGAGGCCTTCTGGCGCAACGAGCCTTCCCCGGCCGAGGCGGCGGCAGCGGCAGCGGCCGCGGCGGAGCCGGCGGCACCCCCGCCGGGGGCCGACCTGTCGGGCGGAGGGGACGACGGGGGCGGTAGCTTTTCGGCCAGCCGGGTGGAGCCCTACGCCTGGGGCATCGCCGGGGGCGGCGCCGGTCTCATGGTGGTCGGCGCCGTCCTGCTGGCCGCCGCCGACGGAAAGCAGTCCGACGTCGACGACGCGCCGACCGACACCGTCGAGGACCTCGATGCGCTGGTCGAGCTCGAGGAGAGCGGCCGCCGCTACGCCCGCTGGGGCAACGTCTGCCTGGTGGTGGGCGGGATCGCCGCCATCGCCGGCGGCTTCCTCATCTTCCGGCAGGGGCGCGACGCGGGCGCGGAGAGCTCGGCGCCGCAGGTCACGCTGGCGCCGAGCGCGGGAGAGGGCCTCGGCGCCGCCGTGCTGGTGCGAGGCGGGTTTTGACGCCGGTCGCGCGCGAGCACCTCGCGCTGGTCGCTCTCGCCGCGATCGCCGCTTGCTCCATCGAGGGACGCTCCGCCGACTTCGAGTGCCAGGGCCAGGCCGACTGCCCGGACGGCCGGACCTGCGAGAGTGGCTGGTGTGTGCTGGCGGGCGGCGGTGGGGTGATCGATGGCGGCGGCGGGGTGATCGATGCCGGCGGCGGGGCGATCGATGGCGGCGGCGGAGGCTCGGTCGACGCGGCGCCGGCGGTCTGCCCCGACGCCGTCTGCGACCTCTGCGACAACGGGACCTGCGTCTTCTTCTGCACCGGCGGCAGCTCCTGTCAGCTGCCGGTCGAGTGCCCGCCCGGCGTGCCGTGCCGGGTGGTGTGCACGGGCGTCGAATCGTGCGCCGGCGGTGTCGACTGCTCGGCGGCCAGCGCGTGCACCATCGCGTGCGGCAAGAACGACGCCTGCGCCGGGCCGATCCAGTGCGGGCCCGGCCCGTGCGACGTCGGCTGCACGGCGCGGCGGACCTGCCTGTCCGGCATCGACTGCAGCGACTCCTGTGCCTGCACCACGAACTGCTCGGGTGCCGACTCCTGCGGCCTCGGCCCCGAGTGTCCCGACGCTCAGTGCGTCGCGACCGACGGCGATTGCACGGGCGGCGCCGGCTGCGACGTCTGCAGCATCTAGACCGGTCAGGTCAGGGCTGGAACTCGTCGTGCCAGCCGTCGTCGCCCGCCGGGATGGGGCCCGACGGCGCCACGCCGGCCTCGCCCTCGGCCGGCTCCGGCACCACGACCGGGATGGCCGCGCGGTCGGCGGCGGTCATCGACTCGATCCCCTCCTCCGCCTGGTCCTTGCGGGTGGGGCTGCCGTAGCGGCGGTTGAGGTCGACGCCCTGGCGCACGAAATCGGCGAGCGACTCGCCGGTCACCTCGTCGGCGCTGTGGATCTTGAGGTGCTTCATCCGGTCGCCCTCGCCCTCGAGGCGCATCTCCGGGTCGTCGAGCTCGGTGCCGCGCCAGAATCCGAAGGTGATGTGGTCGGCGCTGGAGCGGAAGTAGCAGACCGGGCCGTTGTCCTCGTAGACCGGCTGTCCCCACTTGATCGACTCGACCAGAGACGGCGCCGCGGAGCGAACCACGTCGCGCAGCCGCTGTGCCGCGTCGGCTTGCCAGCCGTCGAGGCCTGCCACGTAGGCCTCGACCGTCTTGCCGGTGGTGCCCGAACCCGCCTTCATGGACTTCTGCGCGGTCTTCCGCGCCGGCACGCGCCGGGCCGGAGTGCGCTTGGCGCCGGACTTGCCGGCGGCCGACCTCGTCTGCTTCGGCTTTGCTCCCATGATTTGCTCCTGGTTCGGTGGTGGGCCGCATTCTAGCTCCAGCGCTCGCGGCCGCGACAGGCCTGCGTCGCGCTCGGTAGGCGGCTCGTCGATGGCCGTATTGGCCTGAAATCAAATAGAAACTGTCCTCACATCGACCGCGCATGCCATCGCCGAGGTTGATCGCAGTGGCCCGCGTGATTATCGGTGGGAGGTCATGGACGATCGGCACGGCATGCCCGGATACACCGTCAGAGATCGCCGCTGGTGGGCTCGCGGCGAAGAAGAGGGCGTCGGCGAGGAGCGCGGCGACAAGCCGACCTACGTGGCGCAGCTCGAGGCCGAGCTGGCCGAGACCCGCCGCCAGCTCGCCGAGGCGCTCGCGCGCGAGCGGCTGGCGCTGGACGAGCAGGAGCACGCGCGCCACCGGGTCGAGCGCGAGGCGCGTCGCGAGATCGCGCGCAGCCGGAAGCAGGTCATCCTCGAGCTCTTGCCCGTGCTCGACGATCTCGACCGCGCGCTGGCGGCGGCCGATCGCAGCAACGACGCCGGCGCGCTCCGGCGCGGCGTCGAGCTGGTCCGGGCCGGCTTCCTCGATCGCCTGCGCGGGCTCGGCGTCGAGCGCGATGTCCCGACCGGTCAGCCGTTCGATCCGGCGCGCCACGAAGCCGTGTCGATCGTGCCGGGCCGGGTCAACGGGAGCGTGTGCGAAACCGTGTCTCCAGGATACCTTCTCGAAGACGAGGTGCTGCGCCCGGCCCGCGTTGTGGTCTCACAAGCTGACAGAAATGCCGAGACCGACTATCCTGCAGCCCGGTAACTAGACTGGAGGCTGCGATGAAGCGATTCATTCTTGGATTCCTCTGTGCCATGTCCCTCGCGATGACAGTGCCCGCCTGTGGCGGCGACGACGATGGCGACAGCGCGGGCGCCGATGCCGCCTCGGGCTTCGAAGCGGCTGCCTTCTGCACCATGTACGGCACGACGTGTGGCTTCACCGACTGGTACGACAGCCAGGAGAGCTGCGTCACCAGCGTCACCGCCTGGGGCGCGGATCGCCAGGCCTGCATCTCCGAGCACCTCGGCTTCGCCGCGGGCGAGGCAGAAGGCTCGGCCGAGCGGATGATGCACTGCGGGCACGCCGGCGGCGAAGCCCCCTGCAACTGACGCGGATCACTCGTCACCGTCGGTCCTGGCCCGCCGGATCTTGCGAGCCAGGACGATGGTGGCCACCACCGGGCGGATGATCGCCTCTCCCCAGGGGCGCACCGCGAGGATGCGAAGGGCGGGGATCTCCTCGACCATGGCGCGGCGTGCGTGCGCGAGCAGCAGCGCCAGGCCGATGGCGCGCCCGACCGACGAGGCCGCGAAGACCCAGAGGTAGGCGTCCCGGTCCTGCCCCAGCGCGGCGAGGATGGCGCCGCCCAGCAGCGACGCGCCCGCCACGGCCGCCGTGTTGAGGAAGTGGTAGGTGGCGAGCAGCGCGGTCCGCTCGCGGTCATCCGGCACGTCGAAGAAGCTGAGCAGGATCGACAGCTCGAACGCGGCCCAGAACATCCCCGCCAGGCCCTGCACGGCGAACAGGTAGGTGACCGACGAAGAGAGGGTCCAGAGCAGCGGCAAGGGCGCGATGCCGATGGCGCCGACCGCCATCAGCTGGCGGATGCCGGCCCGCCGCGCGATGCGGCCGAGCAGCGGGTAGATGGCGATCTTGCCGAGGAAGTTGGCGGCGAGCAGAGTCATGAACTCGCCGTAGCGGAGGTGGCTCTGGACCAGGAGGTACGGGGTGAAGAAGGGGGAGGCGAGGTTGACCGCTGCGTTGCAGATGAGGATCGACAGGACGAGCCCGCGCGAGCGGCTGCCCCAGGCGCCGCGCAGAAGGTCGCGGGCGCGCGCGCCCTCCAGCCGGCGGCCGCTCGACGGCAGGCTCTGGCGCGAGATGACCGTGACCGAGACGGCGCGGCACACGAACGCGGCGGCGAACAGGATGGCGAACGCGCGCGCATCGCTGTCGATCGCCTGCAGCACGGCGCCCCCGGCGACCAGGCCGAGCAGGACGCCGAGCTGAGCCGCCGACTGGCGAGCTCCGAAGTAGCGGCTGCGGATGCGGGCGGGGACGATCTGGGTCACCCAGGCGTTCCAGGCGGGAGCCGTGGCCAGGCCGGAGCCCCAGTAGACCAGGGCGCAGGCGAACAGGAGCGCGACCGGCGCGGCGCCCAGCCAGGCCGCCACCACGAGCGGCAGGAAGCTGGCCGCCTGGAGGCCGGCCCACATCATCACCCACGAGCGGTACGAGGAGGCCCGGTGCATGGCGGACGGGGCGATGAGCTGGAGGATGCCGCCCGCCAGCATCGGCAGGGCGGAGAGCAGCCCGGCGGCGACGTCGGAGTTGCCGAGCGCGAGCGCGAACGCGGCCAGGTAGGTCTCGCCGAGGCCGACCATCAGGCTGAAAGCGACCCCGTCGGCCCGGATGAGCGCGAGGTCGCGCCGTAGAGTGCTCTCGCTCCGCGCTGCCACTACTCGCTCGGTCTCAGGCGGACCAGCACGTCGGCCGGCACGATCTCGGTGATCTCGATGCCGGCCGGGGCAGACGCCTCGAGGCGGAAGCGGGCGCGTCCGGTGTGAGCGCCGCTGAGGTCGTTCCAGGCCTGCACATCGCTGCCGCCGAGCGCGTCGAGCCGCGTGCGCGGCCCGCGCACGTGCACCGCGACCCGGTCCGGCCGGGGTGGGCTGGCCTCGAGGTCGTCCGGCACGTTGCGCATCTCGACCGACACGGTGCGGGTCACCACCGTGCCCGGCTCGCCGACCACGATCCACCAGGCGCCGAGCACCAGGGTCAGCACCACCACGAGGGCGATGGCGTCGCGCACGCGGTGATGCCCGGCCGGGGCGGACACCGAGACCGGCGCCGCTGCCGGGCTGCCGCGCAGCTCGACGATGCGGTCGGTCAGCGCCTCGGGGCTGCCGGCGGGCACGATGGTGCCGCTGACCGCGAGCGACACCTCGCCGCGCTCCTCGCTGACCACGACCACGGCGGCGTCGGACTTCTCGCTGAGGCCGAGCGCCGCGCGGTGCCGGCTGCCCATCTGATCCGGCAGATCGGCCCGCGCGCTGACCGGCAGGAAGCAGCCGGCGCGCCGGATGCGCCCGGCGCGCATGACCGCGGCTCCGTCATGGATGGGGCTCGCGGTGTGGAAGATCGCCTCGAAGATCTCCGCAGAGGGGACGCCGTCGATGTCGGTGCCCTCGGTCACCAGCTCGTCGAGCGAGTCGACCCCGGGCAGGACGATCAGCGCGCCGGTCCGCCGCCGCCCGAGGGCGAAGGCGGCGTCGGCGATGGTGCGCCCGAAGGTCGCCGGCCGGCCGCTGGCCAGGTCGCCGCGACGCCTGCGCATCCAGCCGAGCGGGTTGACGCGGCCGAGCCCGCGGCGGATCTCCTCGCGGAACACGACCACGATCCCGAGGGCGGCGACCGCGCCGAGGCCGCGCAGGACGTACGAGGTCAGCATCATGCCGACCTGGTCGGCGCCGAACGCCGCGCCGGCGAGGACCAGCATGCCGAACAGAACCTGGACCGCGACCGTGCCGCGCAGCCACAAGTAGAGCCGGTAGAGAACGAACGTGAGGACGAGGACGTCGGCGACGTCCTGCCATCGCACCACGAGGTCGAGGTTCATCCGACCGGCGGATTCTCGCAAAACCTGCGGTCGCGCGGGGGTTTTGTGGTTTTTTTCGATCTGACTTACGATCGCGCGACGAGCGGCTCACGACGAACACGAGCAGCCGACCGGACTGCACCGTCCCTCGGTGAGGGCGAGCGCGAGCGGCTGAGTCAAGCGGCGCACCTCCTGCGCAAGGCGGAGCGCGGCGTGCGGGTCTTGCGCTCGATCGCCTGGCCGCCCGAGGTGGCGACCCGCTTTTTCGAGGGCGGCGCGCGGGAGCTGCCGATCGTGGAGTATCCCCCGGTCGACCCGCAGCCGGTGCTGGACGACGTCGAGACCGCCGTCCGCCTGATCGACGGCAGCTCACCGGTGCACGCCTGGCTGCAGCGGGTGGCCGCTTCCATCGCCAAGGGCGGCCGCATGCTCGCCGCCATCGGCACGCCCGAGTTCCACCGTCTGTCCTGCCAGCTCTACGGGGCGCCCACCCACAAGCTCACCGACGGCATCCGTTGCCCGCTCGACCTGGCGCGCCACCTCGACCAGACGCTCGACCACTTCTCCGACCACGACCTGTACCCCAACATGCCGGCCCGGCTCGACGCCGACTCGGTCGCCGCCACCCTGCGGCGCGTGGTCCAGCGCTTCTTCCCCGGCAAGGCGCCCGAGGTCGAGGTGGTCGATCACCTGTCAGCCAACGCGCTGGCCGGCGCCGGGCGCATCCGGCTCCGGCGCGGCGCCACCTTCTCCGATCGCGACGTCCGCCAGCTGGTCCATCACGAGGCCTTCGTCCACGTCTGCACCACGCTCAACGGGCTCGAGCAGAACGCGTTCCCGGTCCTGGCCGGCGGGCACCCGGGCACCACCAAGACGCAGGAGGGGCTGGCGGTGTTCGCCGAGCTCATCAGCGGCTCGATGGATCCCGACCGGCTGCGCCGCCTGGCGGATCGCACCATCGCCATCCAGATGGCCATCGAGGGAGCCGACTTCCTGCAGATCTATCGCTACTTCCTGGCGCGCACCGACGACCCGCCGCAGTCGTTCGAGAACGCGCGCCGGGTGTTCCGCGGCGGGGTCCTGACCGGCGGCGCCCCCTTCACCAAGGACGGCGTGTACATCGAGGGCCTGCTCCGGGTGCACAACTTCCTGCGCTCGGTCGTCCAGCTCGGCCGGATGGACTGCCTCCACCTGCTCTTCTGCGGCAAGCTCGATCTCGGCGACGTCACTGCGGTCGCCATCCTGGCCACCGAAGGCTTGTGCGATGTGCCCCGCTTCCTGCCCCCCTGGGCGTCGGACCTGAGGTTCCTCACCGCCTACCTGGCCTACTCGTCCTTCCTGGCCCAGGTCGATGTCCACGCGGTCCGCACCCACTACGCGCGCTTGCTCGGCGACGCCCCACGCGCCCCTGCCTTCGCCAGTCCTCGCCTGGCACCGAGCGCGTAGCTCGGCTCGCCTCGGCGCTCGGCTCAGCTCAGCGGGCGACCCGCGGATACAGCCACGGCAGGCCTGCGAAGGTACGGCGACTCAGGTCGGGCAGCGAGCAGTCGCGGTAGGCCGGATGGATCGAGCCGACGTTCATCGGGCCGCTGCCCTTGCAGGGGACGTGCGCCGCCAGCGAGCGCGGCGGGAAGCCGACGATGGGCGGCATCCCGCTCGCCACCCCGATCCGATCGATCAGCCAGAAGTAGGAGGGCCACTCGATCCCCCAGACGATCCAGGTCCGCTGCGGCCGGCCGGCGCGGTCGCGGGCTGGCTCGAAGCGCAGGCCGAACACCTGGCGCGCCGCGATGTCGTCGAGCTGGTAGCCGGGGCGCTTGAGGAACTTGAAGCGCGTGACGTTGCCCCTGGCATCGATGTCGAGCAGCAGCCAGGCCCGGGTCCAGGCGTCGCTCAGGATGGCTTCGTCGCTGTAGGGCGGCGTCTTGCGCGGCGAGTAGTTGATGGCCTTGGCTTCGACCGCAGGGCGGGGCGGCTTCTCGTCGATGACGATCACCTCGCCCGACTGTTTCGGTCCGGCGCTGGCGGCGGCGCCGCCGGCGAGTGCGATGGACGTCACGCACAGGGAGATGACGATTGTCCTGGCGGCCATGACCGTCATGTAGCCGGATCGGACGGCGCATCTCTGCCCAAAAAACCGGGCGCGCCACACAAAGATCGACCATCCGTCCCGACTTTCACCCACCCGGTCAGGGCGGGGCGGCGCCGCGGCGGTTCATCAGCTCCGGGTAGCCCTCGCCGTGCCAGGCGTCGAGCTCCTTGGCGCGCAGGATGCTGTAGGGGTGGCTGCGACCCAGCGTGAGGAGCACCTTGTAGGCGCGGTTGAGGTTGGAGCGATCGGCGTCCTCGTACTCGCGGATCTGGCGGAGGAACTCGTCGCGGTCCATCTCGGCGTAGAGCTCCTTGGCGCCGCCGGACATCTTCATGAAGGCGCGCACCGCCGGGTCGAGGTCCTGCACGCAGAGCAGGCCGGCGCGGTCGGCGGACAGCTCGGCCTTGCGCGCCCACTCGAGGAGGGCGAAGACCAGCCCCTGGCCGAGCAGCGCCCCGATGCCGAGGGTGGCCTGGCCGATGAGGGCGACCAGGGCGGCGATGTTGCGGGCGACCAGCGTGTAGAGGGCGTGGCCGCACTTTATGTGGCCGAGCTCGTGCGCGATGACGAAGAAGCACTCCTCCTCGTCGAGCATGTCGACCAGGCCCGAGGTGAGCGTGATGAAGGGGCGGGTCTGGCCGTAGGTCCAGGCGTTGGGCACCGGGTCCACCGTGACGTAGAGCTCCGGCTCCTCCACCCCGAGGATCTTGCAGCCCCAGCTGAGGCTCCGGTGCATGCGCGGGAACATGTTCTTGGTCACCCGCACGTTCGAGCCGATGTTGTCGAGGTAGTAGAGCCGCTCCAGGCCGTACTCCATGATCTTCGAGAGCGCCTTGTCGAGGCCGGGAACCGACCTCAGCGCGTCGGTGGCCGAGACATCGCTCGGGTGCTGGAACTCGGACGCCTCCAGGCCGGGCAGGACCCGCAGCTTGCGCTTCTTGGTGGATTCGTTCACACCACAACGATAGCGGCAATCGCCCTCAGCGGCACACGCTGATGGGGCCGACCGGGGTGTTGTAGTAGAGATCGCGCCCGCTGCCCAGCGCGCCGTCGACGTCGGACCCCCAGCAGAGCACCTGGACGTCGAGGTCGGCGCCGTACGAGACGCGGGCACAGGTGTGCCGGTCGCCGGCGGCGACCTCGAGCGGTGCCCCGGGCAGCTCGACCGGCACCGGGGTCGCCGACGACTCGGTGGTGCCATCGCCGAGCTGGCCGCCGTCGTTGCGGCCCCAGCACATGAGCTGCGGCTGGCCGGAGCCTGCCATCACGATGGCGCAGGCGTGCTCGGCGCCGAGCGAGATATCGATCGCCGGGGGCAGACTGGCGATGGATTGCGGGGCCAGGCTGGTCTCCTGCGAGCCGTTGCCGAGCTGGCCGAAGTCGTTCGCCCCCCAGCAGAACACCATCTGCCCGCTGATGGCGCAGGTGAAGTCGTCGCCGCATTCGATCCGGTCGGCGTTGAGCGGCAGCTGGACGCTCGGGGCTGTCGTATCGGAGGTGGAGGTGTCGCCCAGCTGGCCGCTGCCGTTCTCGCCCCAGCAGTGGACTTCGCCGGCGGATTGCCGCGAACAGGTGTGGCTGTCACCCGTGGCGACCTCGACCACGTCCGGCAGATCGACCTCGACGGGCCCCGTGCTCTCGATGTCGCCGTCGCCGAGCTGACCGGCGTCGTCGCTGCCCCAGCAGAGCAGCACCCCGTCGTCCCGCCGGACCGCGCAGCTGTGCTCGTCGCCGGCGTCCATCTGCCCGATCGCCCCGCCGAGCCCCGTCACGTTGAGCGCGATCGGCTCGATCTCGTCGTCGGCGCCCGGGCCGAGCTCGGCGTGGTCGTTGCGCCCCCAGCAGCGGGCCTGGCTGGTGGTGCTGAGGTAGCAGGAGTGCTCCTCGCCGAGGGCGAGCTGGTTGATGGGGCCGAGCACGCCAATCGCGTGGGTCGGCAGTGACCGCGCCTGCCCGGTCCGGTCGCCGAGCTGCGCGGCGTCGTTCGCCCCCCAGCAGTAGACGGCGTCTTCCTGCACGATGCAGGTGAAGTAGTCGCCGGCCGAGATCTCGGTCGCGGCCTCGGCGCCCTCGACGATGACCGGGGAGGGGCCGATGAGCGCCGCCGACTGGGCCAGCTGGTCGGCCCGGTTGCTGCCCCAGCAGAAGCTCGCGCCGGCATCGGTGGTCGCGCAGTTCTGGTTCTCGCCGGCGACCAGCGAGACCACCTTCCCGTCGATCCTGACGTCGACCGGCTCCGCGCTGTCGTCGAAGGTGCCGTTGCCGAGCTGGCCCGAGTCGTTGCCGCCGAAGCAGCGGACCTCGCCCGATTCGATGACCGCGCAGGTGTGCTCGAGCCCGGCCGCCGAGGCGATCACGTCAGCCCCGAGATCGATCTCGATCGGCACGCAGCTCAGCGGCACGCCGAGGCCGCTGGTGCAGCCATCGTCGGCGTTGTCCTCCAGGGTGGCGAGCTGGCCGCGCTCGGTGGATCCCCAGCATCGGAGAGCGCCGTCGCCGGTGATGGCGCAGGCGTGGTCGCGACCCGACACCAGCTGTTCGACGCCGTCCAGCCCGGCGATGACCTCGCTGGTGCCCCGGTCGGCCAGCATGCCGTCCCCCAGCTGACCGACGTCGTCGCCGCCCCAGCAGGCCACCTGCTTGCTCTCGAGCCGCGCGCAGGCGTGGTTCTTGCCGACCGCGAGCGACAGCGCGGCGGCGGGGAGCTGGATCGGGACCGGCTCGGTGGCGTTCTCCGGGAAGCCGGCTCCGGCCTGACCGTGCTCGTTCTCGCCCCAGCAGAGGACGGCGCCGTCACGGTCCACCGCGCAGGTGAAGTCGTCGCCGAGCGCGGCGTGCGCCACGTCCACCATATCCGCCTGGACCGGAACCAGCGAATCCTCCTCGCCGCCGTTGCCGAGCTGGCCGTTCGACCCGCTTCCCCAGCACCACAGGGTGCCGTCTCCCTTGACCGCGCAGCTGTGATCCTGGCCGACCGCGAGCTCGACCACCTCGCTCAGACCGTTCACCTGCGACGGCGTGCTGCGATCGATCGCGCTGCCGTCGCCGAGCTGTCCCTGATCATTCAGGCCCCAGCACCAGACACCGCCGTTCTCCAGCCGCGCGCAGCCGTGGTCACGGCCGAGCCCGATCGCGACGATCTCGTCGGACACCCCGCAGGTCGGCTCGCCGCGGCCGGGCGGGCTTTGCAGGCAGGCGGCCAGCGGCGCGACCAGCGCCAGGTGCACCGCGTGCAGGAGTCGATCCCGGCCCCCCAACTCTCGGGACGATAGCACGCCGGGTTGCGGCTACAGTTCCCCCGTGCTCTTCCGCGACCTTGTCGCCACCTCGCTCGCCGTCGGCGACACCCGCTCGCGATTGGCGAAGGTCGGCCACCTCGCCGCTCTGCTCGCCCGCCTGGCGCCCGACGAGGTGAGGCCGGCGGTCGCCTACCTCTCCGGCCTGGTGCCGCAGGGCAAGCTCGGAGTCGGCTGGGCCGCGATGTCGGCGCTGCCGCGCGAAGGGGAGGGGGGCGGCGACCCGCTGGCTGTCCTCGAGGTCGACCGCGCGCTCGGCGAGCTGGCCGCCGCCGCCGGCGCCGGATCCGCCGGCGCGCGCAAGCGGATCCTCGGCGCGCTGTGGGCGCGGGCGAGCGGGGGCGAGCGCGACTTCCTGTTTCGTCTGCTGACCGGCGAGCTGCGGCAGGGGGCGCTCGAAGGGATCATGGCGGAGGCGGTGGCGCGCGCCGCCGGCGCCGATCCGGCCCACGTCAGGCGCGCGGTGATGCTGTCGGGCGACATCGCCGAGGTGGCGCGCGCCGCGCTGGCCGGCGGCGACGCCGGGCTGGGTGATTTTCGCGTCGAGCTGTTCCGCCCGCTCCTGCCGATGCTGGCCCAGCCGGCCGAGGACGTCGCCGATGCCGTGGCGCGCCTCGGTGAAGCCTCCTTCGAGTACAAGCTCGACGGCGCGCGGGTCCAGGTGCACAAGCGCGGCTCCGAGGTACGGGTCTACAGCCGCGGCCTCAACGAGGTGACCGGCTCGGTGCCCGAGCTGGTGGCGGCCGTGCAGTCGATGCCGGCGCGCGAGCTCATCCTCGACGGCGAGGCGGTGGCGGTGCGCCCGGACGGCCGCGCCCACCCGTTCCAGGTCACCATGCGCCGCTTCGGCCGCAAGCTGGACGTCGCCGCCATGCAGGCCCAGCTCCCGCTCCGCTCCTGGTTCTTCGACTGCCTGCTGGTCGACGGCCAGGACCTGCTCGAGCTGACCACCCGGGAACGGACCGCGGCGCTGGCCGAGGCGGTGCCGGCCGATCTGGTCATCCCGCGCCTGGTCACCGCCGATGCCGGGCGGGTCCTCGCGCTCCTCGAGGAGGCGCTGGCCGGCGGCCACGAGGGGCTGATGGCCAAGTCGCTCGACGCGCCGTACGAGGCCGGCAGCCGCGGCGCCAGCTGGCTCAAGCTGAAGAAGGCGCGGACCTTCGACCTGGTGGTGCTGGCGGCCGAGTGGGGCAGCGGCCGGCGGCGCGGCTGGCTGTCGAACCTCCACCTGGGCGCGCGCGACCCGGCGAGCGGCACCTTCGTGATGGTCGGCAAGACCTTCAAGGGGATGACCGACCAGATGCTCGCCTGGCAGAGCGAACGGCTGCGCGAGCTCGAGACCGGGCGCGACGGCCACATCGTGTGGGTGCGGCCGGAGCTGGTCGTCGAGATCGCGATCGGCGACGTGCAGGAGAGCCCGCACTACCCGGGCGGCATCGCGCTCCGCTTCGCGCGGGTCAAGCGCTACCGATCGGACAAGCGGCCCGACGAGGCCGACACCCTCGAGGCGCTGCGCGCGCTGCTCGGCTAGAGCCGGGCCGCCGGCTCGGATCGCCACTCGTCGGGCGACGGCGCGGTCGGGATGGTGAAGTAGAAGGTGGTCCCGCGCCCCGGTGCGCTCTCCAGCCAGATGCGACCGCCGTGCGCCTCGACGATGCCCTTCACGATGGGGAGGCCCAGCCCGGCGCCGCGGCGTCGTCCCCCGTGCTGCCAGAACCGGTCGAACACGTGCCGCTGTTCCTCCGGCTCGATTCCTGAACCCGTGTCGCGCACCGAGAAGATCACCTCCAGCTCGCCCACCGCCGCCCCGACCGTGATGTCGCCGCCGGGATCGGTGAAGTCCATGGCGTTGCCGATCAGGTTCTGGAACACCTGGCCGAGGCGATGGTGATCGGCCCAGACGTCGGGCAGGCCCGGGGTCAGGTCGATCTCGAGGTGGAGGAAGCGCGAGGCAGCCCGGGTGGACTGAGCCTCGACGGCTTCCAGCAGGATCCTCGCCGGGGACAGGCGGTCCCGTTCGATGGTGAGCCGACCCGCCTCCATGCGGACGACGTCGAGCAGGTCCTGGATGAGGCGGTTCATGCGAGTGCCGGCTCGCACGATGCCGTCGGATGCGCGTCGCACGCGATCGGGCGGGGCGTCGTGGAGAGCCTCGGCCTGCATGATGATGGCCCCGAGCGGATTGCGCAGGTCGTGAGCGACGACCCCGAGGATATCGTCCCGCGTCTGGACGGCGCGCTGGGCAACGAAGTAGAGCCGCGCGTTCTCGACCGCGAGCGCGGCGAGCCGTGCGATCTCCTGCGCCAGGGCGAGGTCGGCCTGGTCGTAGGTCCGCGACGACGAGAGGAGGGCGATCGCGCCGAGCGGCTTGCCCCGCCGCAGGAGCGGCACGGTCATCAGCGATTGCAGCCCGGCGGCCATGAGCACCCGGTGGTCTTCGTCGCTCTGGGTCAGCTGGCGCAGGTCGGCGGCGGAGAGCCGCGGGTGGAGCTCGGCCGCTCCGGTCAGGAGAGTTCTTCCCACCAGGAGCGGGCGCGCGCGATCCAGCGGTGCGGTGCGCTTCAGGAGCTCGCAGACCCGCCGGGTCGAGGCGTCCCGACCGGCGACCCGGAGCCGTCTTACCTCGCCGCCCTCTCCGACGACATCGACGATGCAGTAGTCGGCCAGGTGCAGCGCGGCGGCGTCGGCGATGCGGGTCAGGGTCTCCTCGTAGTCGAGGCTGGCCGCGAACGTCGCCCCGATCTCGGCCAGGAAGGCCTGCTCGTCCTCGTAGCGCTTTCGCAGCGTGATGTCGCGGAAGAGGACGGCGACCTGACGCTCCTCCGGCCGGCCCACCCGGAAGCCGTAGACGTCGTAGAAGCGGCCGAGCGGCCGGGCCCATTCGGTGAATCGGCGGGGCTCGCCGGTGAGGGCGACCTGGCCGTAGATGCGGAACCAGTGCTCCTCGAGCCCCGGAAGGATGTCTCGAACCCGGCGTCCGACCGGATTGGCCATCCCGGTCTGGGCCTGGAAGACCGGGTTGACCGCCAGGAAGCGGAAGTCGATGGCCCGGTCCTGGCCGTCGAACTCGAGCTCGATCACGCATAAGCCCTCGTCGATCGACTCGAACAGGCTCCGGTACCTCTCCTCCGACGCGCGCAGCGCGGCTTCGAGGCGCTTGCGCTCGCTGATGTCGCGGACGAAGCCCTGCCACCGGCCGTCGGGGAGGATGCAGGCGCTGACCTCGACCGGGAGGTAGCTCCCGTCGCGGCGGCGAAGCTTCCACTCGGTGACGCTGGTGGCGCCCGCGAGCATCTCCTCTCGCTCGCGCCACAGGCGATCGACCTCCTCGGGCGGGATCAGGTCGAGGATGGTCTTTCCGACCAGATCCTCGCGCGTCCAGCCGAGCATGGCGCAACCGGCGTCATTGACCTCGGTGTAGCGGCCCTCGAGGTCGGACAGGAAGATCCCGTCGGGAGCGCGGGCGACCAGCGTCTCCTTGCTCAGGCGGCTGCTCTCCAGGGCCTCGTGGGTGCGGTTGAGGCGGGCCGCGGCGATCGTGAGCAGGATCAGCATCGCCACGGTGGTCGTCGACGTCACCACGGAGATCACCACCGCGGGCTCGGCGATTCCGGTCGCCGCCGCGATGCGGGTGACCGCCAGGCCGAGCACCAGCGGGGCCAGGACCGCGGCAGGGACCAGGCGCCGCAAGAGGACGCCGCCCAGCTCCGCCGAGGTGGCGACCCGCATCACGCCGGCTCGAGGGCGCTCGAGCAAGAGGCCGAGCGAGACCAGGAGAGTGCTGATGGAGGTAGTCGGCGCGACACCGATGACGGACGCGCGGCTCATGCGATAGAGCGGCCCGCCGCCCAGGATGAAGCCGGTGAGGCTCATGAACGCCGAGAGAGCGGCGAGCAGGGCGAGCCACTCGGTCGGCCGCACGCGACGGCCGGTCCGGCGATCGATGCACACGACCGCCACGGCCAGGAGCACGAAGGCCAGGGCGGTCGGCGGCGACGGCCGTCCCGGGTCAGGTCCGGCCTCGGTGTCGAGCACCAGCTGATCGATGTGGAGATCGAGGCCGAACGAATACTCGGCGAGCGAACCGGCGCCGATGACCAGCGCGCCCACCGCGAACAGGACCGACACGATCGTCCGGACCCTCCCTGTCGGTTGCGACCGGCGCAGCGCGCCGGCGAGACCGACCAGCACCAGCCCGAGGGCGGTATTCGGCCTCATCGGCGGCTGACCCGGGACGATCGCGGTGAGCGCTCCCTCTCCCACCAGCCAGCAGACGAGCCCGGCGGCCCCGAGCGCCGCGCCCGCGACGCAGAACCACCATCCCACCTGCACCTCGCGACGTCCCGTCATGCACCTGTCCCCTCTCCCCGTCGTTCGATGCGGATCCTTCGAAGCGGCCCGGCCGGCCGCCCCTCGCCCTGGCTAGAGAATGGGCGGGTGGCTGCTGGGCGGTTCGGGCGGCCGCTCGTCGTCGGCGTCGAGGATCGGCTCCTCGAAGCCGCGCGCCCGCTCGATGCGGTAGCGGTGGTCGATCTCCTCGGCCATCTCGGGGCTGAGGATGTGGCGCGCGCGCGGGAAGACCTGGTTCTCCTCCTGGTCGACGTGCTCCTGCACCGCGCGCTGCAGGTCGCGGAAGCGGATCAGCCAGCTGGAGGAGCTCATCGGAATGGCGGCCAGCTCACCGAGCATCATCTCGATGCGCTCGTGGTCGGCCTCGAGCTCGATCACCATCGCGCGGGTCGACTCGTGGTCGGCGAGGACGGTGTAGAACTCGGCGTCCTCCGCCTGGGCGTGGGCCATGAGCTCGTGGGCGACCAGCGGGAACAGCGCGGCGCGGGCGCTGCTGTCGCGGTCGGTCGCGATGCGCATCATGAGCACGCTCACCTCGCCGTGCTCGCGCTTGAGTGTGCGGAAGATGCCTCGGTAGCCGGACAGCGTCGCGCTGGCTGCCTTGGCCACGCCGACGGCCTTGCTGGCGAGCTCGGTCAGGGTGCGCATGATCTCCTCCTGGAGTTCCCGGGACGGAGGAGTGCACGGGTCGTACCACCTCGCTGCGCTGCGCCATGCGCGGGGCTGAACCGCGCCCGTGCCATGCCGCGCGGGCGGAGGGGCACGGACGTGCCGATCTGAACCGAGCGGACCCGGATTCAGTCGAGGTAGGGGTAACGGTAGTCGGTCGGCGGCACGAAGGTCTCCTTGATCGTGCGGGCCGAGACCCAGCGCAGGAGGTTGAGGGCCGAACCGGCCTTGTCGTTGGTGCCGGACGCCCGGGCGCCGCCGAAGGGCTGCTGGCCCACCACCGCCCCGGTCGGCTTGTCATTGATGTAGAAGTTGCCGGCCGCGTGGCGGAGCGCGCGGGTCGCCTCTTCGAGCACGGTCCGCTCGCGGGCGAAGACCGCCCCGGTCAGGGCGTAGGGCGAGGTCCGGTCGACCAGCCCCAGCGTCTCGTGCCACGCCCGGTCGGGATAGACGTGGAGCGTCACGATGGGGCCGAAGAGCTCGTCCCGCATGGTGCGGAACTCGGGATCCTCGGCCTGGATGAGGGTGGGGCGGACGAACCAGCCACGCGAGGAGTCGGTCTCGCCGCCGACCAGGACGCGGGCGCGGGCGGCGCCGCGCGCCTCGGCGATGGCCGCGGCGTGCTTCTCGAAGGCGGACTTCTTGATGACGGCGCCGAGGAAGTTGCTGAAGTCACGAACGTCGCCCATTTTCAAGGAGGCGATGGTGTCGCACAGCGGCTGCTGGATGCGCCGCCACAGGGCGTCCGGGACATAGACCCGCGAGGCCGCCGAGCACTTCTGGCCCTGGTACTCGTAGCCGCCGCGCACGATGGCGGTGACCAGCGCCTCCGGGTCGGCCGAGGCGTGCGCCAGGATGAAGTCCTTGCCGCCGGTCTCGCCGACCATGCGCGGGTAGCTCCGGTAGCGATCGAGGTTGCTGCCGGCGCGGCGCCACAGGTCCTGGAAGACGGCGGTCGAGCCGGTGAAGTGGATCCCGGCGAAGTCGGGGTGGTCGACGGCGGCCGGAGCCAGCTTGATGCCCGGGCCGGGCAGGAAGTTGATGACGCCGGGCGGCAGGCCGGCCTCCTCGAGGACGAGAAACGTGTACCAGGCGGCCAGCGTCTGGGTCTCCGCCGGCTTCCAGATGACCGTGTTGCCCATCAGCGCCGGCGCGGTCGGCAGGTTGCCGCCGATGGCGGTGAAGTTGAACGGCGTGAGGGCGAAGACGAAGCCCTCGAGCGGTCGCAGGTCGGTCGCGTTCCACACCCCGGGGCCGCTCTCCGGCTGCTCGGCGTAGAGGCGGGCGGCGAAGGCGGCGTTGAAGCGGAGGAAGTCGATGAGCTCGCAGGCCGAGTCGATCTCGGCCTGGTGACAGGTCTTCGACTGGCCGAGCATGGTGCTCGCGTTCATGGTCATCCGGCGCGGACCGGCCATCAGCTCGGCGGCGCGCAGGAAGATGGCGGCGCGCGCCTCCCAGCGCATCCCCTCCCATTCGCGGCGGGCCGCTCGCGCTGCGTCGGCCGCGCGGGCGAGCTCGGCCTCGCCGGCCTGGTGGAAGCGCGCGAGCACGTGGCCGTGGTCGTGCGGCATGCGCACCGACTCGACCCGGCCGGTCGTGACCCGCTCGCCGCCGATGACGCAGGGGATCTCGACCACCTCGCCGGCGATGCGGGCGAGCTCGGCCTCGAGCCGGGCCCGCTCGGGACTGCCCTTGCGGTAGTCGAGGACCGGTTCGTTGCGTGGCGGGGGGAGCGCGAGGACGGCGTCCATGCCGCGTTTCTAGCAGATGTGAGCCCGTCCGGGGCCGCCTACCGCCTGGCGTCGAGCCGCTCGGCCACTGCCTGGCCGTCCTGGATCCGGTAGAGGATGCGGAGCTCGGCGCCGGCCGGCAGATCGGCGGCGGTCGCCGCCTTGCCGTTCACCGAGATCGCGGTCTCCGGCTCGATGCGCACGGACAGCGGGGCCCCGACCGACGGCGTGATGACCAGACTCTTCCGTCCGGCCACGCTCACCTGTCCGGACACGCTGATGCGCTCGGCGTCGCTGGTGGCGCGGGCGGCGGCCTGGGCCTCGCGCGCGGTCTCGAGCGCCGAGTCGGCGGTCGCCTTCGCCTCGCGCGCGGTCTCGAGCGCCGCCTCCGCCTCGTCCTGGGCCTCGTCGGCTGCCTCCGTGGTCTTCGGCGTCGCCGCCGGCTGGCTCGTCCGATCGCGCTTGCAACCGGGCGCCATCACCAGCGCGAGCGCCGCGATGAACAGCGTGATCCGTCCCATGAGCCACCTCCTCGATCGAACAGGTGGTGCATGGGCCGTACCAGAGGTCGGTTCAGGCGGCGACCCGGGCTCAGCCCGGCGTCGCCTCGGGTGGCGCTGTGCGTCGCCCGGCGGCGAGCAGGAGCAGCCCGACGCCGACCATCACCGCGACGTCGGCGACATTGAAGACCCCGGTCTTGACCGGGCCCACCCCGACGACCAGGAAGTCGACCACGCGGCCGCCCTCGCGCAGCACACGGTCGATGAGGTTGCCGACTCCGCCGGCGATGACCAGCGTGGCCGCGACCCGGATCAGCGTCCCGTGCCGGCGGCGGAACGCCCACCAGCCGAGCGCCGCCAGGAGGCCGATGTTCACCACCACCAGCATCGCCACCCGCGCCCCCGCCGGCAGCCGGTCGCCGAGCCCGAGGAAGGCGCCCGGGTTCTCGGCATACGCCATCGTCACCACGCCGCCCAGGAGCTGGACGTGTGGCTCGCCCTTCAGGTGGGTCTGCGCCGCCTCCTTGCTGGCCTGATCACACCCCACCATCCCGAGGCCAAGCACGACGAGGAGTAGAAAGCTTCGCCGCATGCCAGCCGAACCGCCCGCGCCCGAGCCCTATTCCCGCTCGCCGCGACGCCGGCGGATCTCGAGGATCTCGGCCAGGTCCGCCAGGTCCTTCAAGCGACCTGCTGCCCGCTTGGCCGCCTCCAGAGCGTCCAGATTCATCACACGCACCGGATGGCCGTACAGATCCATGATGTCAGCATCTGGAGCCAGTTGCTCGTAGCCACCCACACCCGTGAGCTCGCCGAGCAGATCGACGTCTCCCGCCTTGGACTCGAGCGTGAAGTTCAGGCCGGAGCGCAGGGTCGCCGCATCGATCCGGAACGGCAGATCGGCCGGCGCGCCGCGCAGGGTGGGGTGAAGCGGCGCGAGCGCCGCTGCCAGCGCCTCGAGGTTCTCCTGATCGCGCGCGTAACAGATGTCGAGATCTCCGGTCGTGCGCGCCGAGCCGTGAAGGACCAGCGCGACGCCGCCGACGATCACGTAGCGGACCTGATTGGCGGCGAGCGCCTCAACGAGCCTTTGAAAGTCGGCCGTCATGGGTGTCGCGGGCGCGCTCGAGCGCGAGGAGCAACCGCCGCATCCGCTCCAGCCGTTCGGTCGGCGACAGCTTCAGACAGGCGTCGATCTGCGATCCGTCGATACCCGACGGAACCTTCTCGAGGATCTCGTCCTGCCAGCCCTTCGCGGTCACGGATCGATCCTAGCACGGGGACCTCCGGCCGCAGCCGCCGGGTCAGTCGCGCTCGAGGTAGGTGTAGCCGGCCAGGCCGTTCTGGTAGGAGTCGATGAGCTGCTTGGACTCCTCGAGGGTCATGAGGCCCTTGCGCAGGGCGTGTTCCACATTCTGCCGCAGCCGGCGCATCAGGCCGCTGGCGCTGTAGTTGACGTACTGCAGGACCTCGGTGACGGTGTCGCCGGGGAACACCTCCTCCACCGTGTAGAGGCCGTGCTCGTCGATCGACACGTGCACGCAGTTGGTGTCGCCGAACAGGTTGTGGAGGTCGCCGAGGATCTCCTGGTAGGCGCCGACCAGGAAGATGCCGAGGTAGTAGCCGTCGCCGTTCTGCATCGGGTGCAGCTCGAGCACCTTCTTCACGTCGCGCGGATCGATGAAGCTGTCGATCTTGCCGTCCGAGTCGCAGGTGATGTCGGCCAGGACGCCGCGGCGCGACGGCTTCTCGTTGAGCCGGTGGATGGGCACGATGGGGAACAGCTGATCGATGGCCCAGTGGTCCGGCAGCGACTGGAACATGGAGAAGTTGAGGAAGTAGGTGTCCGACAGGTTTCGCTCGAGGTGCTCGAGGTCCTCGGGTACCTCCTTCACGTCGTGGAGGAAGCCGAGGATCTTCTTGGAGACCGCCCAGTAGAGCTGGTCGCAGCGGACCCGCGCCTCGAGCGAGAGGTGTCCCAGGTTGAAGAGCTGGAGCGCCTGGTCCCGGTACTGGGCGGCGTCGTGATAGCTCTCGAGCAGGTTCTTGGGCGACACCGCCTGCATGGTCTCGAACAGGTTCCTGACCAGGACCGGCGCGTCGACCGGCACCGAGGTCGGCACTGCGTAGTCGACCGCCGCGCTGACCTCGAGGACATCGACGATGAGCACCGAGTGGTAGGCCGAGACCGCGCGGCCGGACTCGGAGACGATGTCCGGGTGCGGCACGCCCGCCTCCTGGCAGACCTGCTGGATCTCGAAGATGACGTCGTTGGCGTACTCCTGCACCGAGTAGTTCATCGACGAGGCGAAGTTGGTCTGCGAGCCGTCGTAGTCGACCCCGAGACCGCCGCCGACGTCGAGGTACTTGATGCCGGTGCAGCCGAGCTTGACCATCTCGACGAAGAAGCGCCCGGCCTCGCGCAGGGCGTTCTGGATCGACCGGATGTTCGAGATCTGCGAGCCGAGGTGGAAGTGGAGGAGCTGGAGGCAGTCGAGCTCGCCCCAGCCGCGCAGCTTGTCCACCGCCTCGAGCATCTCGGCGGCCGACAGGCCGAACTTGGAGCGATCACCGCCCGACTGCTGCCACTTGCCCGAGCCGCGCGCCGACAACCGCGCGCGGATGCCGATGGAGGGCTTGACCCCGAGGTCGCGAGCGACCTTGTGGATGTGATCGATCTCGGTCGGCTTCTCGGCGACCAGGACCACGGTCGGCCCCAGCTTGGAGGCCAGGAGCGCGGTCCGGATGTACTCCTCGTCCTTGTAGCCGTTGCACACCACCAGCGCCTTCTCGTCCTGGTGGAGCGCCATCACCGCCAGGAGCTCCGGCTTGGAGCCCGCCTCGAGCCCGTAGTGGAACTGCTTGCCGACCTCGACGATCTCCTCGACCACCACGCGCGACTGGTTGACCTTGATGGGGTAGACCCCGCGGTAGGCGCCCTGGTAGCTCATGTCGCTGATCGCCTGGGCGAAGGCGTTGTTCAAGAGCTCGATGCGCGACCGCAAGATGTCGGAGAAGCGGATGAGCATCGGCAGCTGGATGCCGCGCTTCTGCAGCTCGTCGACCAGCGCCTTGAGATCCGCCGCGCCGCCGTCCTTGCCGCGCGGGGTCACGATGATGTTGCCGTCGGCGTTGACCGCGAAGTAGCCGCTCGCCCACTTCTCGATGGAATAGAGGTCCACCGAGTCCGCCACGGACCAGCGGTGGAGAGGGTCGGAAATCGGTTGGATGCGTGCCATCGCGCTCTCGTCGATCTGTACAGCATTGAGCGGGGCGCGCAATGGTTTCTTGTGCTTTGATGGGCAGCCGCGTGTCCGACGACATCGACCCAGCCAGCCCCGCCGCGCGCATCATCGAGGAGGAGGAGCGCCTGCTGGCGAGGGTCGAGGCGCGCGTCGCGCTCGGCGACGACGACGGCGGCGAGCGGACCATCACCGCCGACTACGACCGCGAGATGCTCGCGCTGCGCGACGCGGTGGCGGAGGCCAAGCCGGAGGACCTGGCGCCGCTGGTCGAGCAGATGACCCGCCTGGCGGCCATCCGCGAGCGGCTGGGCGGCTCGCGCTCGCTGCCGGTCGACATGAGCTCGCCCTATTTCGCCCACATGACTCTGCGCGAAGGGCAGGGGGAGAGCGAGAAGCGGCGGGACGTCCTCATCGGCAAGCGCGGTTTCATCGATCGGGCGCAGAACGTCCAGATCGTCGACTGGCGAAACGCCCCGATCTCGCAGGTCTACTACCGCTACGAGGAAGGCGACGACTACGACGAGACCGTCGACGGACGGCTGTTCTCCGGCGTCGTCGAGGTGCGCCGCAACCTGACCATCGTCCAGGCGCGCCTGCGCCGCATCGGCGCCCCGCAGGGCACCTGGGTGCGCGATGCCCGCGGCCGCTGGCGCCAGGCGCTCGGCAGCGCGGTGCCCACGCTGCAGGGCGGGCAGGGCACCGCCGCCCGCGCGCCGACGCCGCCACCGCGCCCCATCGCGCGCGGCCGCAAGCGGCGCGGCGGCCAGCTCGGCGTCCACGGCGGCGGCCCGGTGCGCGCCGACAAGCACCTGCCGGAGATCGCGGCCCTCATCGACCGGGAGCAGTTCGACCTCGTCACCCGGCCCTCGAGCGGGCTGGTGGTCATCCAGGGCGGCGCCGGGTCGGGCAAGACCACGGTGGCGCTGCACCGCATCGCCTACCTCACCTTCGCCGATCGCGCCCGCTTCCGCCCGGCCAGCATCCTGTTCGTCGTCCCGTCGGAGGCGCTGGTCCGCTACGTGGCGGCCGTGCTGCCGGCGCTCGGGGTGAACGGCGTGCCGGTCACCACCTATCGGGCCTGGGCGCGCAGCGTGCGGCAGAAGGTCCTGCCCGGCTCCCCCACCAAGTACACGGTCGGCGCACCGGACGCGGTGGCCCGGCTGAAGAAGCACCCGCGCCTCATCTCGCTGTTCGCCGAGCACGAGGCGGAGCGGGTGGCCGCGGCCCGGACCGCGCTGGCCGCGGCGCTCGACGGCGCCGAGGCGGGTGACCTGGTGCTGGCCCACTGGGACGAGCTCCACGCCATGGCGCTGGTCCCGCGCCTACGCCGGCTCTACCGCTGGTCCCACAAGGCGAGCCAGCTGCCGGCCGCCACCCGGGTCCGGGCGGAGAGCGCGCTCGCCGGGCTGGGCAAGAAGGCCGACGACGTCGTGGCCGACTGGGCCGAGCTCCTGAGCGACCGGGCGCTCCTGACCCGCGCCTTCGTCGAGCCGGGCCTGGCGCGGCCCGGCGAGGTCGATGCGCTGGTCGCCTGGACCGCCTCTCAGCTCCGCGACGCGACCGACTGGACCGACGACGAGGGCAAGCCGATCGAATCGGTCGACGGCCGCCCGCTCGACGAGGACGACCCTGCCGGTCGGCTCGACGAGGAGGACGACCCGCTGCTCCTGCGCCTGGTCCAGCTGCGGCGCGGCGGGCTCACCGCGCGCGAGGCCGATCCGGTCGAGTACTCGCACGTCGCCATCGACGAGGCGCAGGACCGCTCGGCCATCGAGGTGCAGGTCCTGGTCGAGGCGACCCGTCAGGAGGGCGAGGACCGGGCCGCTCGCTCCGTCACCATCGCCGGCGACACCGCGCAGCGGCTGGTCTTCGACAACCAGTTCACCGGCTGGCGCGACCTGCTCGACGCCATCGGCCAGCCGGGCGCGGTGTCGAGCCCGCTCCGGCTGTCCTACCGGTCGACCGCCGAGGTCATGCAGCTCGCGCGCGGCATCCTCGGGCCCGATCTGGCGCCCGACGAGCCGCTCTACGCCCGCTCGGGCGCGCCGGTCGAGGTGCACGAGCTCGGCGGGATCGGCGAGGCGGTGGCGCTCCTGTCCGACGCGCTGCGCGGGCTCGCCGGCCGCGAGCCGACCGCCTCGGTGGCGGTGGTGGCGCGCCACCCGGAGCAGGCCGACACCTACTTCGACGGCCTGGCGCGCGCCGAGGTGCCGAACCTCCGCCGCGTGCGGCGCAGCGACTTCCGCTTCGAGCCCGGGGTCGACGTCACCGACGTGAGCCAGGTGAAGGGCCTCGAGTTCGACTACGTCGTCATGGTCGACGTCAACGCCGCCACCTACCCCGACACGCTCGAGGCCCGCCACCTCCTGCACATCGGCGTGACCCGCGCGGCTCACCAGCTCTGGCTGGTCGCCACCGCCGAGCTGTCTCCCCTCCTGCCCGGCGGCGAGGAGGCGGAGTGATGCGCCGCGGTCTGGTCGCGGCCGGCCTGTCGCTGGCGCTGGCGCTGGCGCTCGGCGGCTGCAGCGGTGGACAGCAGGCGGCGTCGCCCGGTGCCGGTCCGGCGCCGGCCGGCAAGAAGAAGCAGCGGCGCCCCGGCGTCAACGAGTGGTTCACCCCCGCCCGGGGGCGCTTTCCGGTCGATCTCGCCGGCACGGCGGCGCAGGGCCTCGCCTTCACCGAGTACCGGCGCGGCCGCTTCCGCGTCTGGCAGGCGCGCGGGGTTCCCGGCAGGCGAGCCGAGGCGGTCTGGCAGGCGGTGAGGAGCCGGAGCGGCGAGCTCGTCCCGCTCCTGGTCCACGACGAGGTGTTCGACGAGGGATTGCACGGACAGCTGGTGAGCGCCGGCGGCGCGGTCGAGCGCCAGGGCAAGGACTCGCTCGCGCAGGCGCTGGTGGTCCGCGAGAAGGAGCTCGGCGAGCGGGCCGCCAGGATGCGCGCGGCGCTGGCGGCCGCGACCCCCAACGAGAGCTATCGCCACACCATGGCCGTCGCCGAGCATCTGTTCGACAAGCTCTGGGCCGACCCCGAAGAGAGGCCGTTCGACCTCGCGCTGACGGTGTACCGGGGGCCGATCGAGGACGTCACGCCGTTCCTGGTGAGCGGGGCGGGCTTCGAGCCGGGGCCGAGCGAGCTGGCGGCGGCGCTGCGCCACTGGCGCCAGAAGTACGGCGCCACGCCGCGCCGGTGGCAGCGCGGCCGCGGCCTCGAGCTGGCGGTCGACCGTCCGCCGCGCACCCTGGCGGAGCAGCGCGAGCTCGCCTGGCAGTTCTACCTCATGTGCCCGGCCCAGCTGAGCGGGCTCAGCCGCGACAACGAGCGGCCCGACGAGCTCCTGGTCCGCGTCGCCCAGCCGAGCTGGGACTGCGCCTGGTACGTCGAGTAGCGGCTAGAGGGTGCCGCGCTGCCAGATGAGCAGCTCGTCCATCTGGCCGTCGAAGTACTGACCGGACGGGCCGTTGCGGCCGATGGCGGTTCCGCTGGTCCCGCCGATCGGCAGCGAGCCGCCGGCCGCCACCTGCCCCACCTCGGCTCCGTCGAGGAAGAGCCGGATCGCGCCGCCGTCGTAGGCGCAGGCCAGGTGGTGCCACTGGCCGATGGTGAGCAGCGCATCGACCTCGAGATAGCCGTTCATCGAGCAGGAGACCCGACCGCCGGCGTGGGCGAACAGCCCCCACTGGTTGTCGTTGTCGACCAGCCCGGCCCGGTCGCCGTCGGCCGGGAAGGAGTCCGGCCGGAGCCAGACCTCGATGAGGAGCGCGGCCGATGGATCGAGGATCGACGTCTCCGAGATGGTGAGGTCGGCCCCTTCGCCGGCATCGAGCGCGCCGCCCTCGACCCCGGTCGCGTACGAGGGCGATCCGTCGACCTGGATCGGGTTGCGGTAGCTCGATCCGTCCTCGGCGACGCCGTCGAACTCGAGGCAGGCGAGGAGATCGGAGGCCACCGGACAGCCGGCAGCGCCGCTGTCGCGCACGGGGGGCGCGGCGCCGATCGGGCCGCCATCCGGGCCGCCGCCGCCGCCGGCGCCAGCATCACCGGGCGCGCCGGAGCCGCCGCCGGGATCGAACGCGCAGGCGGCCAGCGAGGAGACCAGGAGCGCGGCTACCCTCGGAGCTCGCCTGTGCGACAGCCCTCCCACCTTTCCATCCTACCGCCACCAGGTACGAGATCGTCGCCTTCTTTTCGCGAGAGCCGAGCGGCGGTTGCGCCTCGAGGTGCCAGTTTCAGCTGGTGGTGAGAGCCGCGGTGAGGAACGCGATGGCGAACCAGAGCACGGGCGCGAACCAGCGGCTCGACACCACGCTGCGCGCGAGATGACCGGCGGTGGATGTCATGGAGAGGCAGCAGTGCACGGGGGATGCCATGCGAGCGAGCTCGCAAGCGCGCGAGCGAAGTGCGCTGCGCAAGGTCCGGGCTGGTGAGCGTTGCCCCGGCGACAGGTGTGTGGCTCCCCGTGGGAAGAGGCTGCACAGTGTGCAAGCCTCGCGCGTGGCTACTCGCTCGACAGCTCGTAGTTGGCGCCGCTTCCGACGGTGAGGAGGACGTCGCCGCGATCCGTCGCGGCGGTCGCGCGCGCGTAGCGCATGACGCCGAGCTTGGCGCAGTCGTGCATCTTCGCGCAGCCCGACCCGATGACCGGCAGCGCCTCGAGGATGTCCGCCGTGATGACGAGCGAGCCGGTGTCCTCGCCGTCGCACTCGAGGATGACCTCGGGCGGCGTCCCGTGCAGCGCGCCTCCCGAGTGGGCGAAGACGTGTACGCGCGAGCCGGCGACCGGTGCCGGCCAGCCGAGCTCGATGTCGGCTCCGTCGGCCAGCACCACCTGGCCGGTCTCGTCGAGTGATGGGATGGTCAGCCGCGCAACCGCCGGCACCGAGCCGCCGAAGCCGTCCACCTGGTCTCCTGCCGCCTCGATGGTGATGACCGCGTCGTCGGCGAACAAGGGGTCGGGCAGGCCGCCCCAGGTCTGGTAGCGCTGATCGAACTCCGGCTCGAGCACCAGGTCGTCGCCCGCGATCCCGCTCACCGTGATCGCACCGGCCGCCAGGTAGTCCGGCCACGGCCGGCACTCGTCGGGCGCCAGGCAGACGCCGGCGCAGTCGGTGCAGAAGCCGGGCTGGTAGGTGAGCACCCGACAGGCGCCGTCGTGCGCGACCTCGGTGTGCCAGGCCGGCGGGTTGTCGCCCCAGATCGAGCCGAACACGACCGGCGGGAACCAGAGGTGGCCGTAGCCCCCGCCGCTGAGCACGACGAGCTCGCCGATCGAGCCGTCGCCTCCGGCGTCGTCGCCGCCGCCCGCTCGGGCGTCGGGCTCGCCCTGCGACGGGGAGCCGTCGCCACAGCCGACCGCGAGGACCAGGGCGAGCAGGCTGCGCACGGCCATCGGCATGCCGGTCAGCGCTCCGGCTCCGGCGCGCAGACCCGGAAGCCGACGTAGAGGCCGAGGAAGCCGAGCTCGACGATGACCCGGTTGTCGATCCGGTTCACCACCGGATCGTAGATGAAGGCGCCGCCGCGGGCCACGATGGCGTCCCCGGTGAGGGCGCGGGTGAACTCGAAGACGTTGCCCACCATGTCCGCGACCCCGAAGGGGCTGTCGGACGCCGGGTGCGAGCCGATCTCGTCCGGCCCGGTGTGCGCCTCGCCGTAGGTGGCGACGTAGTTGGCGTCGTCCGGCTCGAGCAGGTCGCCGTGCGGGTACCGCCGGCCGTCGGCCCCGCGGGCCGCGCGCTCCCACTCGCGCTCGCTGCACATGCGGGCGCCCGGGACCCGGCCGGTCCGGTCGAGCCAGCCGACATAGGCCATGGCGTCGTCGGGCGAGATCCCCGAGACCGGGAAGCGCAGCCAGTCCTGCGAGTCGCGCCGGTCGCGGCCGCGGTACTCGAGCGGCTCGCCGGTGCGGGCCCGATAGGACTGCTTGCCGGCGGTGAACGTGAGCTCGTACTGTCCGGCGCCCAGCCGGGTCAGCTTGACGATCCCCCACGAGCCGGCGCGCGGCGCGCGCTGCTGGCGCTCCTCGGCCGGCAGGTCCTCGAGAAAGGTGATCCACTCGCCGAAGCTGGTCTCGTGGCGCGCGATGAGGAACCCCTCGCCGAGAACCGCGTGCTGCGGCGGCGCCGCGAAGAACAGGCTGCGCAGCTCGTCGTCGGCCGCGCTGCCGGCGAGGAAGCGTCCGGGCGGGACGTAGACGAAGTCGGGCGGCACTGCCTTGGCCGGCGGCAGGGCGAGGTCGAGCGCCAGCTCCTCGCCGCGCCCGAGCAGGAAGGGGAGGCGGACGTCGGCGTACCCGGGGGCTCGCACCACCAGCCGGTACGAGCCGGCGGGGAGCAGGGCGGCGCCGCGGTCGGCGTCGCTCTGCACCGCGGTCGCCACCAGGCGCCGCCCGCGATCGGCCGCGAAGCGCTCGATGATCACCGGGGCACCGCTGGGCCGGGTCGTCACCGTGACCCGTCCGGGCCGAGCGAGCCGCGCCCTCCACTGGCCGTCCGGGTCGACGGTGCCGAGCCGCACCAGGAGCTCACCGCCCAGTCGATCGAGGCCGTCGCGCTCGGCCAGGAGAATGCGGTCGTAGAGCGCCGAGGCCAGCACACCGCGCACGCGATCGCTGGCGGGATCGAGGGCGAGCGCCTGGTCGAGGAGCGAGATGGCCTCGATGTACTTGCGGTCCACTTCGACCGCGGCGTCGCGCGTGCGCTGCCACAGCTTCTCGCCGCTCTGCGCCTGGCCGCGGTCGAACTGGTCGAAGGCGGCGCGCCGCTGCCGGTCGACCTCGAGGTTCGCGCCGCGCGCGCCGGCCAGGAGCGCCCCGACCTGATCGAGCCGCATGGCGATCTCGCGGTCGCGCTTCCTGGCCGCCTGTAGCTTGACCAGCCCGTAGGTGACCAGCACGGCGGCGACCACCAGCGCCGCGAAGCCCTGACGCAGTCGCCGGCGCCGCCGCCCCGCGCGCCGCGAGCGGGCGAGGAACGCCCGCGAGACCTCGTCGAGCTCGCTCTGGTCGACGCCGGCGATGTCGCGCAGCTGTGGCTCGGCCCACAGGAGCTCGCCGCGGCGGCCGAGTCGGTCCCACTCGCTCGACGCCGCGCGCAGCCGCTCGCGGCGCGCCAGCAGGGCCGAATCGTCGTCGAGCCAGTCGCGCAGCGTCCGCCAGACCGAGATGAGCGCCTCGTGGACCAGCTCGTAGCTCGGCTCGCCCCCGGAGTCCTCCGCCGCGATCAGCCGCCCGCGCACCAGCGCCTCGAGCACCTCGCGCCGCTCCGGCGAGCTGCCGGCCAGGTCGGCGGCGGTGCGGCGCGCCCGCGTCCCCTGCGCCGTCACCAGGAAGGTCAAGAGCTGGCGCGCGATCGGGCGCTGCGCCGGCAGGAGGCTCGCCACCACCTTGTCGCCGTGGCGGGCGAGCGCGCCCTCCACTCCGCCCAGCTCATCGAGCGCCCGCCGCGGGATGACGTGGCGATCCACCTCGCGCGCATCCCACAGCTCGGCGAGGGTGAACTGCAGGAGCGGCAGGCTCGCCGGCGAGGTGATGGAGGCGACCAGCGCCTCGACCGTGCCGGCCTCGTAGGAGAAGCCGCGCAGCCCGGCGGGGCCGACGATCGCCTCGCGCAACCCCTCGGCGGTGAGCGGCGGGAGGAGGAAGAGGGAGCGCGACAGGACCGGGCGCAGCCCGCTCAGGCTGGCGACCCGGGTCAGGAAGTCGCTGCGCACGGTGGCGAGGAGGCGGAGGCCGGGCAGCTGCGTCGAGGCGATCTGGCCGATGAAGTCGGCGATGCGCGCCGCCTCCTCGCGGTCGCTCAGCGTCACCAGCTCCTCGAGCTGGTCGATGAACAGGAGGGTGGAGCGCCCGCGTCCCGCCATTCGCCGCAGGTCGGTGGCGAGGTCGTCGGCCGAGTCGCGCGCGCCGCTCGGTTCGCCGCCGCCGAGGCGGCCGAGCGCGTGATCGAGCGCGGTCATCGGCCGCTTGCCCGGCACCATGGAGATGGCCGACCAGCCCTCGCCGAAAAGGCCGCTCTGCACCGAGGCCAGCACGCCGGCCCGGCACAGCGATGACTTTCCGACGCCGGAATCGCCGGCCACCACGACGAAGCCCTCGACCTTGAGCCGCTCGAGGATGGCGCGGGTCTCGCCGTCGCGTCCGAAGAAGACGTCCCAGTGCTCCGGCTCGAAGGCGAGCAGGCCGCGGTAGGGATTCTGGTCGGCCGAGACCGCGCGGCCGCGGGCGATCTCGTCGAGGGCCGAGACGAGCGAGTCGGCCGAGTCGAACCGCACGTTCGGCTCGCGGTGCAGGCAGCGGTCGATGGCGGCCGCCAGCCGAGCGTCGACGTCCGGCGCCCGGTTGCGGACCAGCGGCGCGTCGGACGACATCGCGCGGTAGCCGAGGACCGCCTGGTTGGGGCCTTCGTGGGGCGGCACGCCGGTCACCAGCTCGAAGAGCATGGCGCCGAGCGAGTAGAGATCGCTGGCCGGCGTCGCCTGCTCGCCGCGCCACCGCTCCGGCGCCATGTAGAGCGGCGTCCCGACCACCACGCCCTCGACGGTGACGCCGACGGACGGTCCGTCGTCTCCGGTCGGCGCCGGGATGGTGGCCGACACCTGGACGCCCGCGCTCGCCGCCGGCGTCGCGGGCAGCGGCGTGAGCCGTTTCATGAGGTCGACGGTCGGTCGCTCACCGGTCTCGGCGAACTCGATGCCCTCGACGATCAGCTTGGCGAGGCCGAAGTCGAGCAGCTTGGTGGTGCCGTCCTCGCCCAGGATGGCGTTGGACGGCTTGATGTCGCGGTGCAGGACCCCGCTCCGGTGGGCGGCGGCCAGGCCGCGCGCCAGGTCGAGCGCGATGTCGAGCACGCGGCGCCACGGCACCGGCCGCTCCAGCTTGTCGAGAGTCTCGCCGCGGACCAGCTCGGAGACGATGTACGGTCGCCCGTCCGCCTCGCCGATGCGGTGGATGGTGACCACCTGCGGGTGCTGCAGCCGGGCCACCGCGCGCGCCTCGGTGAGGAAGCGGGCCCGCGCCGTCGGATCCGCCAGGCCGCCGATGAACTTGATGGCGACGTGGCGATCGAGCACGCGGTCGAGGGCGACGAACACCTCGCCCATCGCGCCGCGGCCGAGCGGACTCACCAGCTGGTACTCGTCGAACTCGCGCGGCGGCGTCCATTCCGCCGACGCTTCCGGGCTAGACGTCATCGTCGCCGCCCGGGTTCGCGCCCCGCGTGGGCGCCGGCGGCTGCGCGGCGGTCCGGCGCCGCGCGCGCCCGCCCAGCCCGTACTCCTTCATCTTGTCCTGGAAGGTCCTGAGCGGCACCGCGAGCAGCGCGGCGGCCCGGGTCTGGTTGCCGCCGGTCTCGGCCAGCGCCGCCTCCATGCGGGTGCGCTCGATCTCGGCGAGCTCCTCGTAGAGCGGGCGGAAGCCGGCGGGGGGCGGCCCCGGCTCGGTGGTGGCGCCCGCGGTGGACGCCCCGGTTTGCGGATCGCGCGGGCCGAGGCGGGCGGCGATGTCGGGCGCCTCGACCACGTCGGCGACGACCGCGGTGGCCAGGTACTCCATCGTGTTCCTCAGCTCGCGCACGTTGCCCGGCCACTCGTGGCGCTCGATCGCCTCGAGCGCGCCCGGCGACAGGAGCTTCGATGTGCGCCCGGCGTCGCGGCAGGCGCTGTCGAGGAAGATGCCGGCCAGCGCGGCGAGCTCGGCCGGCCGCTTGCGCAGCGGCGGCAGCCAGACGGCGGCGCCGCTCAGCCGGTAGAAGAGGTCCTGGCGGAAGCGGCCCTGCTGCACCTCGGCGTCGAGGTCGCGGTTGCTCGCCGCGACCACGCGGAAGTCGCTGGCGATCTCCACGCGGCCGCCGACCCGGATCACCCGCTTGGTCTCGAGGACGCGCAGGAGCTTGGCCTGGACCCCGAGCGGCAGCTCGCCGATCTCGTCGAGGAACAGGGTGCCCTTGTCGGCGCGCTCGAAGGCGCCCGGGTGCGAGGTCACCGCGCCGGTGAAGGCCCCCTTCTCGTGGCCGAACAGCTCGCTGTCGATCAGGCTGGCGGCCAGAGCCGCGCAGTTGAGCGCCACCAGCGGTCCGCCCGAGCGATCCGACCAGTGGTGGATGGCGCGGGCGATCAGCTCCTTGCCGGTGCCGGTCTCGCCGTGGACCAGGACCGGGATGGGCGAGCGGGCCAGGTTGGCCACCATGCTGTAGATGCGCAGCATGGCGGCGTCGGCGACCACCGCGGTCTGCCCGCCCAGCTCGAAGACGCGGAACGGCCGCTGCACCGCGCCCGACGAGCTGGTCGGGGCGCCCAGCCGGGCGGCGCGCGCCTGCTCGACCAGCGCGTCGATGTCGCCGGCGTCGGTCGGGAAGCAGGCGAACCCGATCCGCGGCGGCGCCGGATCGATCGACTCGCGGATCCGGCCGATGGCGGCGAACGCGTCGTCGGCGTCGATCTCAGGCATGAGGAGGAGGAGCTCGCCGCGCTCGCTCAGCCCGACCACGTCCATCGCGCGGATGAGCGGCTCGAGGGTGACCTCGAGCTTGTCGCGGTCGGCCGCGCGCCCGAGGTCGAAGCAGGCCACGGTGAGCACGCGCTGGTAGCGCTGGGCGCGGTCGATCTCGGCGGCCGACCGGGTCCGGAACTCCGGCCAGGTCAGCCACTCGCGGCCGAGGGCCGACTTGCCGCCGGCGCGGACCACCATGGTCACCGCTGCGACCGTCACCAGATCGCCGGGCGCCAGCGGCCCGCGCTCGATCCGCCGGCCGTTGACCCGGGTCCCGTTGGTGCTCTTCAGATCCTGGATGAGCAGGTGTCCGCCGACCACGGTGATCTCGGCGTGGCGCGCCGACACCCCGCGATCCGACAGGCGCAGCTCGACGTCCGGCGCGCGACCGATGCGCATCTTCCCCTCGAGCGGCAGCGGGATCGACCAGGAGGCGTCGCGCTCGAAGACGAGCAGCGAGTAGGCCCGCCCGCCGGCAAAGGACACGGTGCCCAGCTGCTCGGTCGGCAGCGGGTCGCTCTGCGTCTCGTCCACCCCCCCTGGTTTGCTCATCCCGCGCCTGCCCGGCCGTCTCGATTGTTGGCGGGCCGATTTCCCCGGTCAAGGCGGCGAGGTGCGAGGTTCGGGTACACCACGGATTCTGCGTGGCCGACTTGTGCAGCTGCCCCTCGGCCCGCCGCAACTGCTCGAGATCGCGCCGGCGCGGGCGGCGGCATCGGCCTTGCTGTCATCCAGTCGCATGAGGGGGCAGCTGTGCTTCGTGAGCATCTCGGCGCTGATCGCCGGGGGCTGCGTCATGGCCGCCGACATCGGTGAGGACGAGGACCAGGGGCTCGACGAGATCGAGTTCGCCGCCGACAACGGGATGTTCCTCGACAACGGCCTCAACCTGCCGAACGGCCTCAACCTGGGCAACGGCACCAGCCTGCGCAACGGCCTCAACCTCGGCAACGGGGTCGATCTCCCCAACGGGCTCAACCTCGGCAACGGGCTCAACCTCGGCAACGGTATCACCGGGCCCTACCTCGCCCCGCCGGCCGGCAGCGGGCTCGAGCAGTGGATCGACGTCGACGTGGCCGGGCGCAAGAAGGTCCTCCGCTACCTGGTCGAGTGCGCGCTGCCGGCCGGCACGCCGGTCCAGATCCTCTACCGGGGCTCGCTCGAGACACTCGGCATCGGAGTCGCCGGACTGGGGCCGAGCCTCCAGGCCGGGATGATGAACCAGGTCGATCAGGAGCGGGTGAGCGCCTGCATGCTCGCGCGGGTCAACGGCATGGGCGTGACGGTGCAGATCGACATGTTCGGCCCGATGGGGCCCGACGTGGCAGGCTTCGACACCGCCTCCGCCGCCGACGCCCCCTTCTCGGTCCTCGAGGCGGCCTTCTACGGCAACCTCTTCGGCGCGACGCCGGAGGCCTACGCCTGCCAGGTCTACCCGCACGGGCTGGCCGATACCCGCACGTGCAAGGACCTCGGCGGCGGCGCCTACTCCTGCGGCGTGATCTCGTTCGCTGCCGACCAGTGCGGAACCTGGCGCGATCAGTACATCCAGTGCCTCACCGGCTTCACCGGCGGTACGACGCGCGACTACTTCACGAACTGCATGGGCGGCGACCGGGCCTGGAGCTACGTGCTCACCACCTACCTCGCCCCCAAGCCGGATGGCGAGGTCTGCCTCACTGCAGCCGAGTGCGCCTCCGGCCTGTGCTCCGGCGGATTCTGCTCCTCCGACCTGACGGCGAACGGCGAGAGCTGCAGCCAGTCCGAACAGTGCGCGTCCGGCGTCTGCGACCAGGGCGTCTGCGGGCTGCACGTCGGGGCCCGCTGCTACCAGAACGACCAGTGCGCCAGCGACTCCTGTAACACCAAGAAGAGGGCCTGCCTGTGACGGCTCGCCTGCTCTTCGCGGCTCTCTTCGCCGCCTCCGGCTGCGCCGTCGCCGACATCGGCGAGGGAGAGGACCCCGGGCTCGACGAGATCGACTATCAGGTCGACAACGGCATCTTCCTCGACAACGGCCTCAACCTGGGCAATGGGCTCAACCTGGGCAACGGCGCCACGCTGGCGAACGGCCTCAACCTGGGCAACGGCATCGACGTCCAGAACGGGCTCAACCTGGGCAACGGGCTCAACCTGGGCAACGGCATCACCGGCCCGTTCATGGCGCCGCCGGCCGGCAGCGGGCTCGAGCAGTGGATCGACGTCGATCCGCCGATGCGCAAGAGGATCCTCCGCTACCTGGTCGAGTGCGCGCTGCCCGCCGGGGTGACGGTGCAGCTCCAGTACCACGGGGCGCTCGAGACCCTGGGCAGCGGCATCCTCGGCCTCGGCCCGACGCTGCGGAAGGGCGCCATGCCGACCGCCGAGCAGGAGAAGGTCACCAGCTGCCTGCTGGCGCGGGTGAACGCCGAGGGCAGGCACGCCAGCGTCGACCTCTTCGCGCCGGTCGCGAACCTCAGCGCCGCGACCACCTCCGAGCTGCACACCTACTCCGTCGCCGAGGGGGCGTTCTTCGGCAACGTGTTCCTCGAGGCGCCGGAGGCGCACGCCTGCGCCCTCGACCTCATCGAGGTCGACGGGTTCCGCGCGTGCAAGCGGACCTCTGACACCTGCGGGGTTCTGGTTCCGCTCACCCAGCTCAGCACCAAGGGCTGGGGCGGGGTGGTCCTCAAGGACTGCTTCCGCGACCTCGTCTGCACCAAGGGCTCGCTGGGGAGCGGGGCGTACTACGCCACCCGCTGCACGTCGGGCAGCCGGACCTGGTCCTACCCGATGACGACCCGCCTCGCGCCGGCCGACGCCGGCGAGGAGTGCTACGGCACCTACCAGTGCATGGGCGGCCTCGACTGCGTCGACGGAGTCTGCCAGTGAGGCGCGGCGGCCACCGACTCGCCGCCGCCGCCGCGCTGCCCTTCCTCGCGCTCGGCTGCGCCATGGCCGACATCGGCGAGGGGGACGACCCGGGTCTCGACCAGGTCGAGTTCGCCGCCGACAACGGCATCTTCCTCGACAACGGGCTCAACCTGGGCAACGGGCTCAACCTGGGCAACGGCACCACGCTGTCGAACGGCCTCAACCTGGGCAACGGCATCGACGTCCAGAACGGGCTCAACCTGGGCAACGGGCTCAACCTGGGCAACGGCATCACCGGGCCGTTCATGGCGCCGCCGGCCGGCAGCGGGCTCGAGCAGTGGATCGACGTCGACCCCGCGATGCGCAAGAAGGTGCTGCGCTACCTGGTCGAGTGCGCGCTGCCCGCCGGCGTCCCGGTGCAGATCGAATACCGGGGAACGCTCGAGACCCTGGGTCACGGGGTGGCCGGGCTCGGGCCGAGCCTCCAGGTCGGGACCATGACGGGGGCGGATCAGGAGCGGGTGACCGCCTGCATGCTGGCGCGGATGAACGGCACCGGCCGGACCGTGCAGATCAACATGTTCGGCCCGATGGGCGCCGACTCCGGCTTCGAGACCGCCAGCGCGGCGGACGAGGCGTTCCCGGTCCTCGAGGCGGCCTTCTTCGGCAACCTGTTCGCCGCCTCGCCGCGCGCGTACGCCTGCCAGCAGGAGCAAATCTCGCTGGGCGAGATGCGGTCGTGCCGCGACCTCGGCGGCGGGGAGGCCGACTGCGGCGTGATCGAGTTCTCCTACGGGTCCTGTGCCGCGTACACGAGCGGCGACTACCAGCAGTGCCGGAGCGGGTTCACCGGCAACGACACGTGGCAGTACTACCAGGACTGCCTCGAGGGCGGTCGCAGGTGGCACTACGTCCTCACCACCTATCTGGCGCTCAGGCCGAATGGCCAGGCCTGCGTCTTCAACGAGGAGTGCGCCTCCCAGTGGTGCGACGGAGTCTGCCGATGAGGCTCGAGCTCCTCGGCGCGCTGCTCCTCGCCGGCGGCTGCGTGATGGCCGACATCGGCGAGGGCGACGACCCCGGGCTCGAGGAGATCGGCCTCGAGCTCGCCAACGGCATCTTCCTCGACAACGGCCTCAACCTGCCCAACGGCCTCAACCTGGGCAACGGCGCCTCGCTGCACAACGGTCTCAACCTCGGCAACGGCATCGACGCGAGCAACGGGCTCAACCTCGGCAACGGTCTCAACCTCGGCAACGGCCTCACCGGGCCGTACGTCGCACCGCCGGCCGGCAGCGGGCTCGAGCAATGGATCGACGTCGACCCGGCGATGCGCAAGAAGATCCTGCGCTACCTGATCGAGTGCGCGCTGCCCGGCGGTGTGGTGGTGCAGCTGAGCTACCGGGGCACGGTCGAGGAGCTCGGCAGCGGCAAGCTCGGCCTCGGACCCACGCTCCAGGACGGTGAGATGCCGCAAGCGGAGCAGGAGGGGGTCAGCGCCTGCATGCTGGCGCGCATCAATGGCTGGGGCGACGAGGTCAGGATCGACCTCTTCGGCGCCTATCCCGGGCTCGACCGCGCGACCGCCGACGATGCGCCCTACCGGCGCTACGAGGCGACCTACTTCGGCAACATCTTCACGCCCGACCCGATCGCCTACGCCTGCACCCAGAGCCGGCGCGGCTGCGAGCAGATGCGCGGCTGCCGGGCCCGCAGCGACGGCACCTGCGACTGCGGCGTCTTCGAGACCACCGGCCTGATGCCGGGCGGCGTGAACTGCGGCACCGGGTTCACCAACGACCTGGGCATCGACGGTTTCCAGTGCGAGCACGGCGAGTCGCTCGAGACCGGCCAGTACTACCTGATCGACTGCGAGGATGAGTTCAGCACGCCCTGGCAGGCGCCCATCACGGTCTGGTTCGCGCCGCGCGGCAACGGGGCGAGCTGCCGCTACGACGACATGTGCGACTCGTGGGCGTGTAACGCCGGCACCTGCGCGGCGCGGGCGGCGAGCGGGGCCACCTGCGACAGCTCGATGGACTGCCTGAACACGTACTGCATCGACGGCACCTGCGGCAAGTCGAGCGGCACGTACTGCTCGAGCGGCCTCCAGTGCCGCTCGGGCAGCTGCAGCAGGAAGCACGTCTGCCTCTAGCCTACGGCAGCGCCCAGGCGGAGCGCAGGGCAGTGGCCTGGGCGGCGGGCAGGAGGACGTAGACCGGGCGGGCGGCGGGGTCGAGCCAGCCGAGCAGCGCCTCCATCGGCTCGGGCGGCATGGCGGTGCAGCCGGAGGTGCCGCCGCCGCCGGGGCCGTGCCAGAGGTGGAGGAAGATGCAGCTGCCGGCCCCCGGCTCCGGCTCGGGGTTGTGGTCGACCACGATGACCCGGCGGTAGAGCTCGTCCTTGCGCCGCATCTCCTCGAACGAGTCCCAGTCGATCTTCAGGCCGGACGTGTCGAGCACCTGGTTGTAGTGGGACGACTTGCCGTCGTCGATGCACAGCCAGTCCTTGTCGACCCGGGTGTAGGGCAGGCGAGCGCCGGGCGGCGGCGCCTTGTCGTAGCCGAACGAGCCGCCGAGCGCGAACACGCCGGCCGGGCTCCTGCCGTCGCCTTCCACCTTCACCGGTCCGTCCTGCCCGCCGGGCGCGCCGTCGCCGTGCAGGCCGCGGCCCCAGGCTGCGCCGCTGACGCCGATGACCGCCGGCCACGGCTCGCCGACCTGCTTCCAGCCGTCGGGAGTCCGCTCGAATCGCCGGAGCTCTGCCTTCACCTCGTCCCACCCACTCACAGTTGCAAGGAGGAGCTGGCGGGTATCGGCTGGAATCGGCGAGTCCTTCTTTTGAACCGCCAAATCCGCCAAAGGCGCCAAAGTTTTTTTGGTTGTTCCGTTTGGCGCGTTTGGCGGTTGAACCTGCTCTGCTGTCTTCGACTTCTCACCGGAGCAAGCGGTGAGGAGACAGAGAGCGAGGGCGAGCCTCATGCCGACATCTGCAGCATGCGCTCGATGGGAGCGAGGGCGCGCAGGCGGATCGGCTCGGGCACCGTGACCTCGGGCTGGAGGTCGCGCAGGCACAGGTACAGCTTCTCGAGCGTGTTGCGCCGCATGTGCGGGCACATGTTGCAGGCGCAGGACTCGTCCTCCGGCGGGGCGGGGATGAGGATCTTGTCGGGCGCCTCGGCCTGCATCCGGTGCAGGATGCCGGCTTCGGTCGCGACGATGAACTTCCTGGCCGGGCTCTTCCTGGCGTACTCGATGAGCCCCGAGGTGGACGCGATGTGCTTCGCGTGCCGGAGGATCTGCTCCTCGCACTCCGGGTGGGCGATGACCTCGGCGTCGGGGTTCTCCACCATGAGCTCGATCAGCTTCTTCTCGCTGAAGGTCTCGTGGACGATGCAGGTGCCCTGCCACAGGACCAGGTCGTCGCGTCCGGCCTGCTTCGAGACGTAGCGGCCCAGGTGCTTGTCGGGCGCGAAGACGATCTTGGTGTCCCTGCCGAGCGCCTTGACGATCTTCGCCGCGTTCGACGAGGTGCAGATGATGTCCGACAGCGCCTTCACCTCGGCGCTGCAGTTGATGTAGCTCACCACGGTGTGGCCGGGGTAACCCTCCAGCCACTTCTCGAACAGCGGGGCCGGGCAACCGTCGGCCAGGGAGCAGCCGGCCTCGAGATCCGGTATCACCACCTTCTTGGTCGGGTTCAGGATCTTGGCGGTCTCCGCCATGAAGTGAACGCCGCAGAAGCAGATGACGTCGGCGTCGGTCTTCTTGGCCGCCTGGCTGAGCTGGAGCGAGTCGCCCACGAAGTCGGCCAGGTCCTGGATCTCCGACTCCTGGTAGTAGTGGGCCAGGATGACCGCGTTCCGCTCGACCTTGAGGCGACGGATCTCGTCCTCGATCTCGTCGGGAGGGGGAATGTCTCCCTCGCTGCCCTTCACCTCACCGAAGACTGGCAACTTGGTGCTCATGCGCCTTTGATGTTCCTACCATAGATCCTGTCGTTCACCTTGCAATCCCAGGTCCAGGGGATACATTCACGACATCACCACATAGCTGGGGGAGCCTTCACGGGCTGAGAGGCGCGCAACGCGGCGCGCGACCCCTTGAACCTGATCCGGATCATGCCGGCGTAGGAAAGCGAGGAGACATGACAAAGGAAAAGAACGGCAGCCGCTCGCTGCCGCAAGTGGAGGAGGTCGGCGTCGAGCCGATCGGCCGCTTCCCGAGCTCGACCCGCGTCCATACCGAGGCGCGCGGCCTCGAGGTGCCGGCCCGCCGCGTCGCTCTGGCCGGCGGCGAAGCCCCCTTCACCGTCTACGACACCGCCGGGCCCGAGCACAGCGATTACCACAAGGGCCTGCCGCGCCTGCGCCAGCCCTGGATCGACCGCCGGCTGGCCAGCGGCGACAGCGGCAACCGCTCCCAGATGCACTACGCCCGCCGCGGCATCGTCACCGAGGAGATGTACTTCGCGGCCATCCGCGAGGGCATGGATCCCGCGTTCGTGCGGGACGAGGTCGCCCGCGGCCGCGCCATCATCCCTGCCAATATCAAGCACCCGGAGTCCGAGCCGATGATCATCGGCCGGAACTTCCTGGTGAAGATCAACGCCAACATCGGAAACTCGGCCGTCACCTCCTCCATCGCCGAGGAGGTCGAGAAGATGGCCTGGGCCACCAAGTGGGGCGCCGACACGGTCATGGACCTGTCGACCGGGCGCAACATCCACGAGACCCGCGAGTGGATCCTGCGCAACTCGCCGGTGCCGATCGGGACGGTCCCCATCTACCAGGCGCTCGAGAAGGTGGACGGCGTCGCCGAGGACCTGTCCATCGAGGTCTTCATGGAGACCCTCGAGGAGCAGGCGGAGCAGGGGGTGGATTACTTCACCATCCACGCCGGCGTGCTCCTGCGCCACATCCCGCTCACCGCCAACCGGGTGACCGGAATCGTGTCGCGCGGCGGCTCGATCATGGCCAAGTGGTGCCTGGCCCACCACCGCGAGAACTTCCTCTACACCGAGTTCGAACGCATCTGCGAGCTGATGAAGAGGTACGACATCGCCTTCAGCCTGGGCGACGGCCTGCGCCCGGGCTGCATCGCCGACGCCAACGACCCCGCCCAGTTCGCCGAGCTCGACACCCTGGGCGAGCTGACCGACGTCGCCTGGAAGCACGACGTCCAGGTGATGATCGAGGGCCCCGGCCACATCCCGATGCACAAGATCAAGGAGAACGTCGACCGGCAGATGGAGGTCTGCAAGGAGGCGCCGTTCTACACGCTCGGGCCGCTGGTCACCGACATCGCGCCGGGCTACGACCACATCACCAGCGCCATCGGCGCCGCGCTCATCGGCTGGCACGGCACCGCCATGCTCTGCTACGTGACCCCGAAGGAGCACCTCGGGCTGCCCAACAAGCAGGACGTCCGCGACGGGGTCATCGCCTACAAGATCGCCGCCCACGCCGCCGACCTGGCCAAGGGCCATCCGGGGGCGCAGGAGCGCGACGACGCGCTGTCCAAGGCGCGCTTCGAGTTCCGCTGGGAGGACCAGTTCAACCTCTCGCTCGATCCCGACAAGGCGCGCGAGTTCCACGACGAGACCCTGCCGGCCCCGGCCGCCAAGGGGGCGCACTTCTGCTCCATGTGCGGGCCCAAGTTCTGCTCCATGAAGATCACGCAGGAGCTGAGGGAGTACGTGGCCGCCGGCCTCGAGGGCAAGGCAGCCGAGTTCCGCGCATCGTCGAAGGACCTGTACATTCCCCGGGATCCACCCTAAACATCGCCGGTCGGCCTGCGGCCTCCCTCCGATGACCACCTCGAAGAAGCGCACCCACCGGCAGGAGAAGCTGGCGAGGATCTACGACGACGAGATCCTGCCGGTCTGGTCGCAGCGCTTCGGCCGCATGCTCCTGCGCGACCTCGAGATGGGTGAGCGGCGGCAGATCCTCGACGTCGGCTGCGGTACCGGCTACCCGGCGGTCGAGATCGTCCGCCGGCTGACCGGCAACTCGCGGCTCATCGCCATCGACGCCTCCTCGGCGATGCTCGATATCGCGCGCAAGAAGGTGGAGGAGCTCGGCGCGCGCGGGGTGTACTTCCGAACCGAGAGCGCGTCGCCGCGGCTGTCCTTCGCCGACGACGTCT